>ENA-OZXH01000277-OZXH01000277.1-human-gut-metagenome-genome-assembly--contig:-NODE-277-length-17920-cov-5.414274_pt1 | contig 17920 bp, 9 predicted proteins | sample MGYA00243542_ERZ654097 | MGnify/ENA primary metagenome ERZ654097 (study PRJEB26926, sample SAMN06165280) | human gut metagenome | biome: ENVO:00009003; feature: ENVO:2100002; material: ENVO:00002003...
TGGCAACATGTGGAAGGAACAGATTTCAATACCGACACCCTTACCGATTTCCTTACGGAAAACTACGAAGTAGACGCTGAAACCGCAAAGCGGGATGCAGAACAACTGATAAAGAACTGGCTGGAAGCCGGAATCATAGAATAGCATATGCGTCGTACTTTCCTAACCTTGGTACGTTCCGGATTATGGAACACCCCCGTCGACCCAGCCCCGTTCAGTAGCATGAACAGTGCCGACTGGGAAGAAATATACCAGTTGGCACGTACCCAAGCCCTTCTCGCCATTACCTTCGACGGAGTGCTCAGTCTGCCGGCAGAACTGCGCCCACCCCGACCGCTCTACCTGCAATGGGCAGCTAAAGTAGTACAAATCGAGCAGTCTAACCTCCGCCTGAATGAAGAACTCCCAGAAGTTTTTATGCCATACCGGGAAGCCGGTCTACACCCTATTCTACTGAAAGGACAAGGCATCGCCACTCACTACATAAACCCATTGCACCGTCAATGTGGCGACATCGACGTCTATATCGGAAAGGAAGGACAGCCCATAGCCAACAATATTCTGCTCCGTCACGGTGCAGAGGCAGAAGGAGAAGCATCGGACAAACACGCCAGCTATTCATTTCATGGCGTTCATATAGAAAACCATCGTATCATCCTGCGGATTAACAATCCGGCAGGTAACCGGTACTTCCAGCGTCTGATACAGGAATGGTACCCACAGCATGCTGAAACAAGAGAGATACACGAATATCCCGTCAGCCTCCCGCCTGTAACATTCAATGCGCTGTATATCTTCATGCATGCATTCGTCCATTTCCTGAACAGCGGCATCGGCCTTCGCCAAGTTTGCGACTGGACCCGTCTGTTGGCAACACGTCATGAAGATATTGACAAACTTTTGCTGGAAAAGTATTTCCGCAAAGTAGGATTGCTACGTGCCGCAAAAGCTTTCGGATATATCGCCGTGCATTATCTGGGTTTGCCGGAAGACAACCTGCCCTTCTCCGTCAAAGGTATGGAACGGGCAGGAGAAATCTTACTGGATGATATCTTTGCTACCGGAAACTTCGGTCAGCATGACGCACGCATCAAGCCACGTCCCAAAGGTTATTGGGCCGGGAAATGGCACACTTTCTGCCGGGCAACCAAACGCTGCATGAAGCTGCGAAAGTTTGCTCCCAATGAGGCGTTATGGTATCCGGTGACGCTGATAAAGGGAACAGTAACAATACAAATTAACAAGCTCGCAGCTCGTAACTAACTCATTATGAAGACAGAACAAATAAAGTACATCTGGGAAGTATCTCACGGACAACGGGGACGTATTCTCCTCTCCTGCCTCACAGGTATCATTGGGGTAGCGGTTTCTCTTGCCTTTATTTATGCTTCCAAGGTCGTCATCGACATTGCCACAGGTGCCGCCATCGGAAGCCAGACCAATGCCGCTATCCTTACTATCGCTTTGTTAATCGCCCAACTTCTGTGCGGAGCCGTCGACACCTGGCTCAGTGCCCGTATGCAAGTGGAAACTGGAAACGCACTGCGCCACCGCCTATTCTCCCGTCTATTACAAAGCCGTTGGAACGAATTGGAACGCTTCCACACCGGCGATATCGTAAACCGGATGGAACAAGATACCGCCGCTATCGTGGGGGTACTGACCAGTACAATTCCGGCTTTCATAGTTACCATCGTTCAGTTGGTAGCCGCATTCGTATTCTTCTGCTTTCTCGATCCGTCCCTGCCTTGGGTAGTGGTAGGCATTCTACCTATTTTCCTATTGGGTAGCCGCTTCTATATGAAACGAATGCGCCGCTACACCCGTGAAATCCGGCAGAGCGACAGCCGTATCCAGTCCGTTATACAAGAAAGCCTGCAACACCGAACCGTCATCAAAACCCTGGAACAAAGCGACCGGCATATCGGAAAACTGGATGATCTGCAAGATGCACTCCGTAGTCAGATATTCGGTCGTACCCGCTTTTCGCTCTCTGCACGTATGCTGGTGGCATTTGCGTTTTCCGGCGGCTATCTTACAGCATTTCTTTGGGGAGCAATACGCCTTAGCACAGGGAGTATCACCTTCGGAACAATGACCGCCTTCCTGCAACTGGTAGGAAAAGTGCAACGACCTGCCCTCGATCTTTCACGCCTGCTGCCTTCCTTTATCAATGCCCTCACCGCCGTAGAGCGACTGATGGAACTGGAAGAACTTCCCTCCGAAGCAAGTGGAACCGCACAACTGTTCCCCCAAACCCCGAACTTACAATTGAAGGATGTCACATTCAGTTATTCAACAGGAGACCGACCTATATTAAATCACTTCTCCTGCAACTTCCCCGCCGGAAGCTGCACTGCCGTATTGGGTGAAACCGGTGCCGGAAAAACTACCCTGATCCGGTTGCTTCTTGCACTCGCCACTCCGCATGAAGGAAGCATCACCCTTTCGCCTGCAAACACAGCGCAGCCCCCACTCTCAACTCTCAACTTTCAACTCTCAACTCTCGAAGTTTCCCCTCAAACCCGTTCCAACTTCGTCTATGTCCCCCAGGGAAACACTCTTTTCAGCGGTACCATTCACGACAACCTGCTAATGGGTAACCCTCATGCTACCGAAGCCCAAATGCTCCAGGCTCTCCGTACCGCCTGTGCTGACTTCGTTCTCTCTTTACCGGACGGAATAGATACCAACCTCAACGAACAAGGTGGCGGCCTCAGCGAAGGACAAGCCCAGCGTATCGCCATCGCCCGCGCCCTCCTCCGTCCCGGACACATCCTGCTGCTGGACGAAGCTACTTCCGCCCTTGATCCCGAAACGGAACGGCAACTAATAAAAAAACTGCGCAGAGACTGCACAGGCAAAACATTCATCTTCATCACACACCATCCGGCAGTAGCCGAGGCTTGCGAAGCAACTATACAACTTTAAGCATCCATCTTGCATTCATCTCGCCTTCATCATTTATACCCCTCATGTAAAAGATGGCATCTTTTGTAGCGAAAGGTGGCATCTAATACAACAAAAGATGGCATCTTTAACAGCAAAAGATGCCACCTTTTGCATCACCCTTCGTAATGAACCGGATCATATCAAAGCATCAAACAGGTGATAAGACTATATGCTTCAGCCGTCCGGTCTCTATCTTCGGTCAGAAAGACGCATTGCCATGAAATTAAGAAAGGGAACCATCTCACGATGACTCCCTTTCATTCCTAATTTTAAATTTGCTTTCGCAAAGTTCTCCAGACTTAAAATAGCTTGGCAGGATATTCACCCGCATCCACTAAAGCCTGGATTTTATCTACAACACTTTGACGATCCTCAGGATAAGTCACGCCAAACCATTTGCTTGTAGTATCGAGGACCTCGCATGTAGCGACACCGTCCTGAATCAATTTATCTACCATCAACGGAATGAAGAATTCACTCTTCAGATTCTCCATATTCTTCGGATCGCTCAAGAAGCTCTTGAAGAAATCGCAGCTGTATGCGAAGTAATCGGGAGTAAAGCCCCAGAAATTCATACTTACCGGAGTAGTTTCGGGAGTAGCCGTCCATTCGCCATTATCGTCAATGTATTTCACTTCTCCGTCCATACGTTGGATCTTAGTGCGTTCTACAACAGAAGTCAGCAGATTGTTGGCATCCGTACCGCAAAGACCGCGAGATACAGTACCGCTATCGCTCAGTGTATTACCAATGCGGAAACCTACCATTGAATATACATTCTTTGAATCTTCGGGCAGTGCAGAAAGGAATTTACCCATTACCTGGAAAGAATCGCGACCATAGAAGTCGTCGCAGTTGATAACGGCAAACGGTTCCTGAATTACATCAGCACCCATCATTACGGCGTGGTTGGTTCCCCAGGGCTTCGTACGACCTTCGGGGCAAGTGAAGCCTTCGGGCAGATCGTCGATAGACTGGAACACCAATTCGCACGGGATATGACCTTCGTATTTGGAAATAATTTTATCACGAAAGTCTTTCTCAAAATCCTTACGGATTACGAAAACGAGCTTACCAAATCCGGCGTTAATGGCGTCATAAATTGAATAGTCCATAATAGTTTCGCCATTCGGACCCAGTCCGTCCAATTGCTTCAAGCCACCGTAACGGCTGCCCATTCCGGCTGCCAATAAGAATAAAGTTGGTTTCATACTTAGTTATTATTTAAAAAGGTTAGTGTATCCTTGTTTTGATTACGGGGCAAAATTACAAAAAATAAAGTCAAGAAAGGTAGACAATTGGTTCATATTTTAGCTCTATCGTACAAAACCCGCCATTAGAACGGATAACCGATAGCAAAATGCCATGCCATACCATCTTTAAACTTCGGAATATTATAATATCCCTTCTTACCTGTATCATACGGATCATGCAGTGCCACTCCCCAGTCGAAACGGAAAACAAGGAAGTCCAGGTCGTAACGCAGACCGGCACCGGTACCCAAAGCAACCTGTTTCGGGAAATTCTTCAACGTCAGCTGTCCATCAGGACGGTCTTTATCCTTACGCATCAACCAAACATTACCTGCATCGAGGAAGATAGCTCCGTGCAGGTCGCCGAGAATACGGAAGCGGTATTCCACGTTTGCTTCCATACGGATATCGCCCACGTGGTTGATATAGGAATACTTTTTCTCTTTATCGGGTGGATAGCCACCGGGCCCGATACTGCGGGCAGAATAGGCACGGATACTGTTGGCGCCACCAATATAGAACTGTTCGGTATAAGGCGCAGTCGTTGCATTTCCGTAGGACCAGATTACTCCTCCTGCAATACGGGAAGCAATCATCTGGTTCTTGTCTATCCTGTAGTGATAGCGGAATTCCGAATTCAGCTTCAGGAATTGTGCGAAAGGTACTCCCAGCAATTTCTTGTCTTCCTTGCTGAAAGACTGTCCGAATGCCTTATAAATCAAAGAGGTCAGATTACCGGCAGATCCGAATGTAGTCTGCCACCAGATGGGATTACGTACATTGCGAAGAGAAGCGTTATCATAGGTATAGGTATATTCCATCTTGGGAATAAACTGATTACGGAGACTGATGTAAAGAGCCGGGTTCTGAGCCTGTATTTCCTCAAAAGCCGCAGTCGGATTGCGCAACACATTAAATGTCAGTTGGAAGGGCGTGATACTATGTTTCCGGGTAGGCACAGGCTGAAAGTCATACGTGACGTTTCCACCGAAAGCAAGCAGTTTGTAGTACTTGGCACGGTTCATCTGGTCTATGTAGACACGGAAGGTGGTGGAAGCCGGGAAGTCATATTCCTTGGTACCCATCCGGGGGAAGACGATACGTGGGAAGGTAAGTGCAGAAGATAGGCCCAACTCGTAGCTATTCATCAGCGAGCTGCTGTTCTTACCCGTCTGCCATTCATAAGAACCGTTCACTTTCACATTCCAGGTTTCACCACCACCGAAGACGTTGTTCTTCGTTACGGTGAAGGCGGCACCGGGACCGGTCTGGTTATTGCTCTTCATGGTGACATTAAAGTCCAATTCGGCATCATACGGTTTATCCAACATGGCACGGATATTCACATCCAGCGTATCGGAAACGAGTGCCGTATCGCGGGGTGTGTACTGCATCTCCAGATAACGGAAGATGCCCACACTTGCCAGACGCTCCTGGATACGGGTTTGCCGGTATTGGCTATATAGCTTTTCCGGACGACGGCGCATACCTCCCTTGTCCAGTTCCTGGCGTTTCCGTTGGTAACCTTGGTAGTTCAGCCAACGGTGGAGCATATTGGGACGTATCTTCAGTTTATCGTAATAGTGTATCCAGAAAGTCTTGTAGTAAAGACTGTCATTGGGCATTTGTCCTTGCGGGCCGTGGAGGTAGAAATTAGTTTTACCTACAAAGAAAGGGCGTTCGGCGTCCTTCGGCATACCGGGAACAGGGATCATGCGCAGGCTGACGTGCCCACCGGGAACGAGAGTTGTATCGGCCTGGTAAGTCAGGTAGTCAGGGCGAAAATAGTAATACCCCATATTACGCAGCAAACCGCTGATGCGGGTACGTTCACCATCAAGATCAGTAACATTGAACTGTTCACCCGGACTGATCAGGGAGCGCCGGCGGCCAAGGTTGATAATCTGCATCGTCGTACTATTGAATCCCCGATAATATACGGTATCAATGAAGTACGGGTTACGCATATCGACCGTGTATTGCAATTTAGCTCTCAGACTGTCCTTAGGATTAACGAAAGTTTGATAACTTACCGTGCCATTGAAGTACCCATAATCATGCAGGATATTCGTCGCTACTTTCTGCCGGATGTCCGGATTAACGGAAGATATGAGCACGGGGGTAGCGGCAAAGCGATTGAATATCCACTTACCAAAACCTTTTTTGTACTTCGCAAAACCATTATACACCCACAGTCCGAATGGAAAAGGGATGCGGTATTCGGAGCTACCGAGCAGGGAGTTATTGGGAGCTTTGGCAAGGGCGGCTTCCACTTCTTCCATAGCAGTCTCGCCTACCTTGGTATCAGAGCGGTTCTCTACAATCATCGGCTTCTGACCGGTGTAGAGCACTTCGCCTTCGGGCAGGTGCTTAGTAGTGGAACAGGCTGCCAGAAGCAGGGTTGCAAAGAGGATGTATACGAGTTTCTTCATTTTGATTCTTTAAATTGCGCTATTGTTATTTCTTTTACACTATTCGCTCACAGGTTCTACTTTCTTCTTTCTCTTGAATATGAACAGCTCACTCAGGCGGTCCATCTTACGGCGAAGCACAAGGCCGACACCTGTCTCGGTTATCTCACCATCGAGCACACTTTCATAGTTTTTATTGTGGAACACGCGGACATAGCGTGTACCGCTATTGTCCAAACGATATTCCAAAGAAATATTATCTATGAATGATTCCACGTCATTCGTTGCATTAGCGCCACTGGATACTTTTCCACCGATTACAATCTGTATACGATCATTGAAGAAACGCTGAGAGTAGCGGAAACTATAGTCCGTCTGTTTATCACCCGTTTCAGCAGCGGTACGGTCTTCAATGCCAACACTGAGAGAAGCATTCTTCAGATTTCCGGTCAGCGCATTAATCTGACTTTGCAGCACGCTGTTCAGTGCGGAACCCATAGTTAAGCCACCACCTTTTCCGCTGTTATAAAGATACATACCTGTGGCAAGCATGGTAATGGCTTGCTTGCTTCGTTCATCGGCACTCATTCCTGCCAGTTCGCCCTGTACGGTAGCATCATCGGGAGCACTCAGATTAAAGCTTAAATCAGGGTTCTCCAAACGGTTCTTGATGCTGATGGAAACGTCGAAGTTCACCATGCGCGAACCGCCGTCATCGCCATCGGATACAGAAGCGCGGACACGTTCCGTAGCAGTCAGGTTGAGTGAAGGGTTCATCGGATTACCCGTCCAGTCCACATAACTTCCATTGACAAACTGGAACTCTTTCAACGGGATAACGGGCAGGGCATATTTCATCATACCACCTATCAACGTATAGCGACCGGACAATGTGAGATCTCCTTGCGGAGTATATTGCAGATTCAGGTCACCTCCACCTTCCAGTTCCACACGACTACTGCGGTCGGGGCTAAGATCAGCACGCAAACGTACGGCATCATCGATGTGCACAGACATCAACATATCCATACCGCCGAGCGACATGGTGGGGACCTCAGTTGCCTGCACCGAAGTAGTATCCGTAAAGGAAGTGAACGTGACAAGTTCACCCAAACGGTCTTCTACAGTCAGAGGAGAGTCAGTCAACACATAGGTCACATCTGTGTTACCCAGCAGATTCATGTTTCCACGCATAGTCAGTCCATCCAGCGGACCACGTACAGTGGCATTTAAATCTACAAAGATTTTGCCGTAAATCATACTTTCCTTGGTACGGGGAGCATCAAGCAAAGTGTAGTTCTGTGCACGCAGGTTCAACTTCGCTGTCGGATTTTCCATATTGCGGAAGTCTACGTTCCCGTCTATCGTAAAGGGATTCCGGCTGGTGGTGTATATGGCAAACTTATTAAAGATAAGTTGATTATTCTCTATCTTCAACGGACGATTGTCAAACCAGTAACGTGCACCTGCCTGACGGGCATAGACGGACACGCTGTCCAATGAGAGGTCACCGCTCAGTTTAGGCTTCTCCATGGCACCGCTGATATAGAGTCCGCCGTCGATGTCACCGGTAAAGGCAACTACCTGGTCGGGCATGAAAGCATTGGCAAGCGAGAGTGGGAAATGCTCAAAAGTAGTGTTGACTTCAACCGAATCGCGCCCGTTCTTTTGGGTCAAGACGGCATCAGCGGTCATTACCTCCTGATCTCCCGACCGGAAATAGGCATTCAGATAGTGTGTACCTTTATCACCCGGAAGCCAAGTGGCACCCAATCCGATATTACCTACCGGCTGGCGTTCGTAAGTCAGCTTTTCCACACCGGCCTCAGCGGAAACTTGCAGTGAGGTTGCGGTCTGTATATAGTTGGCTTCTGCCGAGAAAAGTCCCGTGATGCGGGGCATATATGGCAGAATACCGCTCAGTTTATCCAGGCGGAAACGTATGAGTTCCAAATTGATATTCTGCAAGGAAACGGTGTCGGAACGGTCGGACTGCATGCGGAAGCAAAGTCCATCGTCGCTGTCCATATCCACATTGGCATAAACGCGCATATTCTTATGCAAGTAAATCCAGTCGCTGTTATCAACAAAGCGGAACTTCTGGAAAGCAATAATAGGCTCGGCAGGTGTCAAACGGAAGGCAATACCATTACCCCTACCCCGGCCCTCTATCAAAGGACGGGCATTGATACCCAGATCGAGCCCGGTATCTCCTTTCGCATCCACATAATTCAAGGTCAGTTCGGCATCTTCATTACGGATTTCACCCGTCAGTGTACTGCGGAAGACAAACTGCGGGTTCTTTGGACCATTAATGACACCACCCTGCAACTTCATGCGTGCAGTATCTTGGCTGATAGCGAAGAAAATAGTATCCAGTTGCAGGGAGTCCATACGCAAACCATGTATAGCAGTACGCCCATTGATACCTCGTCGGGGGGTAGTGCCGAAACGCAACACAAAATCATCAAAAGAAATATCCTTAGTTGCCAGGAAATAACTGACAGGGTTCTGTTTACCGGCTTTCAGTTGCATACCGGCTGAAGGCAGTGCTTTCCGTAATTCTGCATGATCGAGTTGCTTCAATTCTATCTGCTTGGTAAGAAGCGTAGAAAAGGCAGTACCTTGTTCCAGCAATTTCTTCAGTGTACTGCGGGCACGGAACTGAAAGTCGAGATCGCCTGCATCCATGCTCATCTTGATAGAGTCATGGCGTGCTTCGGCACCGAGAGTGAAAGCGAAAGGATGCTTCAACGGCTTGGGAGAAATTCCTAACTCATGTAAACCGACATTCTCCACATTCATAGCCACCTTGCCATCCAGGTATTTACGATCAAGGCGCATATCGGCATCCGCCTGCATTTTCAGCAGGGCATTGTCGCTCGTCATGTGTACAGTGGCTAGAGCGGATTTCAATCCGGCTGTCAGGTCAATACCGGAAATATTCCAGTGTCCGTATTGTAATTCGCCGAGAGAAGCTTGTACAGCAGCCACGGTACGGTGGTTGGCAGGATCGAATCCTTTTCCTTTAGCGGCAACCTTAGCCGAAAGGGTATAGATAGAATCTTTAGGTAAGAAGTGGTGTACTTGCAAGGCGTCCACATGAAGGTCTGCCTGATAAGCTTCAGTGGCAGTGTTATAATGCGCCAACAAGTTCAATAGCCCTTCACGTTCTTTCAACTTAAGCGTAGCGTCATACTTAGGCCCATCCATGCCAAGACGTGCTGCCAAATGCATACTGTCCGGCACTACTATGGAGCCATCCGGGGTGACGCCTGTCAGTCCGGTAAGGAAATTCAGATTTTGTGTCCAGATATCGAAGTCAATGCTTCCGTTGCGCGTCAGACTGTCGGTAAGATTCCAAATTTCACCACCACCATTCAAGGTAAAAGCACCCGGCAGATCGATGTTGAAGCGGGAAATCTGCATCTGCTTAAAGTTACCTTCCGTACCGGCACGGATAGTAAGGGGGCGGAAAGGATATGCATCCTTGAATGTATCAGGTAAATCACCAGCAAAGAGCATCACATCCTGCTTGCCGATGCGGGCATTGAAACGAGCGGAGAGTCGTCCGGAAGTGGGAATTTCCACCAGTTCCCAATAAGTCTGGGCAGTGAAATCCATTTCACTGTGTGGGGTAAGTAATTTTAAGGAAGGCACCTGAATGACTGTGGAATCAGCATATACCCTTCCCGTCAGTGAAGTGACGCTCAAACCGGAACGCTCGTTCATGGAGAATTCCCGGATAACGGCATTGATATTCCGTCCATGATAAAGCACGGAGTCCACCCCAATACGAATATCCCGCAAGGCAATGTGCGAAGCATCAAATCCGGGAGCAGGTTTCACACCGGTGCTATCAGTAGCCGCAAGACTACCGGTATCTATCAGGCTATTAATGGCACTGAGCAACTGGCTGCCCGTGTCATAGTTCACCGTAGTACTGCTCAATTCAAATTTCTTCAGACCGTACATCTGTCCGCCCAAGTCAGCAACCGCATCATCTACCTCTGCATCGCCCAGACGGGCAGCAAGACGCATGGAATCCAACGGCATTTGCAAATCAACGGAAACGTTTTTCAGTGCCAACTTGTGCAAGGCTACTTTCCAATTAAGGGCGGTAGTCGCAGTGTCCGGTTCGGCAGTGGTAGTATCATTCATCACAACGAGCATATGAGTATCACTCAATTCCACACGATTGATGACGGCATCCTCTTTCTTCAGGTCTATGCCATGGCTTTCAAGGAAGAAACGTCCCAATACACCACGTATGCGGATCCCCTCTATCAGATCGGCAGAGTTCAGGAAAACTCCGTTCACGGTTACCTCATCCACTTCTACTTGTCCACGTATCAACGGCCATGCCTGCACGCGCACGTTCAGGCTTTCCAGGGTTAGCAAAGTATCAGGAGTTTGTTTCACGGCAAGAGAGTCACCGGGAGCTGAGGATATTTGTTTATCTGCCTGTATAGGCTGAATAACCTGCACACCACGTACCAAAAGGTTCAGCGGAAAGCGGAGGTCAATGCGTTCAACAGATATATCCATACCCGTTGCCTCGGATGCGATGGCAGTAGCTTGCTTCCGTATCAGGTTCTGTACGGGAGGGATATAAAGCAATACCATCAGTATTGCAAATAATATGATAGGGGTAAGTAGTATCCACACTACCCATTTTAACCATTTTCTTCTCATTAGGACGTCAATCGATAGTCAGTGTTTAAATCGTTACAAAGTAAACAAATTCCAACGACATTTGGTTGATGCAGAAGACAAAAAGGCTATTTATTCCACTATCCGGCACTTTATACCACGAGGGTCGTTGCCAATATTCAACGCCCGTCTGAAAATTACTTCACTTTCTCACGTACCCACTAACGACAGTCAGACGGTGTCATACCGTACATATGAGTGAAGGTTTTCAGGCATGATCAAGGGCATGTTCAAGATCATGAAAGAGACACTACTCACAAAATTTCCCTTTGCACATATTTTTCAATATTTATCCTTGCTGTTTATCAATAAATCCCCTACCTTTGCTTCCATCAAATAGATATGACAAGTATGTTCCGGCAATCAACAGACAGGCTCACGGTATGGCTATTCGCCCTCTGCCTCCTCTTTCCTTTCAGCAAATTGTCTTCTGCATGGCGTAATACAGCCACGCAGGATAAGGCTTTTTCAATTTCAGCTGTATCAAAAGCATCTCCTGACAGCATAATGCCTGAACGCCTTACGTTTCCCGATTCCGTGGCACTTGCAGCACCCGAAGCTGCCGGAAGGAGCGTTTCTTCTCTTGTAGCTTACTTGAAACAGCATCTCAGCACAGACGACCAACTGGCACGCGCCATCTACACCTGGGTTTCAAGAAATATTAAATACAATGTGTACATAACCTATACTTCTCGCAACGAGGAAGCGGATGAGACGAAAGAAATACAAAAAATACTATCCGAACGCAAAGGTATTTGCCAGGATTATGCGTTACTTTTTAAAGCACTGGTGAAGGAAGCGGGAATGGATGCTTATGTTATTGATGGCTATAACCGCAGGGACGGTGCCTTACTGCCCGACCCACATGAATGGTGCGCAGCCAAAGTAAGTGGGAAATGGTATATGTTTGACCCTACATGGGGCGCCGGATTTGTGGAAAACTACCAGTTCATTCCTTCCCCGAATCATCGTTTCTGCAAGCTGTTGCCGGATACATTACTGAAAACACACATGCCTTTCGATCCGATGTTCCAGTTCCGCGAACGTCCACTGAGCTATGAAGAGTTTGATACAGGAGTTGTAGATGAACAACGCTCAGTACCGGTGTTCTATTGGGCGGATACATTGGCGCTATATGCACGGCAGGATACACTGGAAAGGCTGGTAAGTGTCAGACAGCGTATGTTATCGAACGGACGAAGTAATGATTTGGTTTATTATATGCTGGAACTTACGAGTAACAACATCCGCATCGCCGGCTACCAGAAGATTCTGAATGCTTACAATATGGCAATGGATTTACAGGGAAAAGCTACGGACGCCATCAATGAATTCGTCCGTTACCGGAATAAGGCATTTGAGCCCCTGAAACCGGATGCAGAAATTCAGGCGATGGTAGATGTCCCTGAGGAATTGATAAACCGGGCAGATAGTGCGATCAATAGCATCCGCACCGCACCGGAAAGATATAGGGAACCTATCCTGAAATTACGGGATCAGATAATGGAAGTGGCAACAACCGTATATAAACATAAACTTTTTCTGAGGCAGTACTTTAAGCTACCGGCCAAGCAGAGGAAAGGGATGTTTAAGCAGACGAAATAAAAAGGAAGGCTTGTTCAAGTATATCTTCTATCAGGTTTAGAGCAGCAAACGATTTCTCTTTTATTTTTTCATCAAAAGGTACTCCACGTGAGGCTTCAAGCTCTTTCAATAAAGTAACAAGATCATTGGCTCCCAACAGAGTAAACAAAGGAAGCATCTTATGGCCCATAGCGGCAATGCCATCTGTGTCTTCTGTTTCCAATGCCTGTCGCAAGCGGTCAACATTCAGGCGTGTTTCTGTGACGAAACTTTCCAGTATGGATTTTGCCGCATCCGGATCATCACCGGAAAAAGCGGTAAGGGCGGAAAAATTCAAGGTAGAAGAAGGGGCGGCATCAACAGTAGCAATATCTGCTTGCAGCACACCAATCTCTGCAAGCAATTCATTCACCGTAAACGGCTTATGCAGACTTCCGGCAAAACCATGTTGCAGAAACTCCTCACGCTTCATATCACTACGGGCGGTAACGGCAATCACCGGAATTGTCTTGGCTTGCGGGATATTCGAAGCACGCAGCAGCCTCAGCAAATCGAAACCATTCATGGCAGGCATTTGCACATCGGTCAGCAGCACATCGAAAGTATCAGTACGGAGTGCTTCCAAAAGTTCATCCAGTTGCAGGCAAGTTACGGAAGTAATACCACTCTGTGCAAGCATGGCGGCAGTGAGAGTAAGCTGAATGCGGTCATCATCAATCAAGAGAAGGTTGATAAGTGGAGAGTGGAGAGTGGAGAATTGAGAGTTGGCTGCGCTATAGGGGGCTGCGCTATCATGCTGCACAGAACTCTCAACTCTCAACTCTCCACTCTCAACTTCTCCAACTCTCACCGGATACAGAGGTACCCGTAACGTGAATGTGCTCCCCTTTCCGAGTACGCTATCCACCTCAATACGTCCCTCCAGCAGTTGCACCAGCATACGAACAATGGACAGTCCCAGTCCGAATCCCTCCTCTCCCTGTGCTCCGGGCAGACGGGTGAATTCCTGGAAAATACGCTCACGGTCACCAGGATCCATCCCCTTTCCCGTATCGATAACAGAGAGTTTCAAATGGTTACCGGGAAAAATGGAATCGCCTTTCGGCACAAAAGAGGCGGTCAGGGTAATGCCGCCCTCTGAAGTAAACTTCACTGCATTAGAGAGCAGGTTATTGACAATCTGGCGTAAGCGCAATGGATCACTGATAAAAGCTCCTTTCAGTTCCGGATCTATCTCACACTTCAAAGACAATCCTTTGGCAGAAGTCAGTGGTTCGAAACTGACATAGGTTTCTTCCAGCAAGCGTGCGGGATGGAAAGTAACACGATTTATCTCAGCTTTATTCAAGTCGAGGCGATGGAAGTCGAGCAAGTCGGTAACGAGCTTCAGCAGGTGTTCCGAAGAAGTTTTCATGTTGTCGAGATAGAAGCGTTGCCTTCCGTCAACGGTGAGCCGGGAGAGCAAGTCAGCATATCCCATAATGGAACCCAAGGGAGCCTTGAAATCGTGGGTAATGGCAAGCATCAACTTTTCGCGGGAGGCAAGCAACTCTTCGGCAAAACGATTGGCTTCTTCCAATTGACGCCGATAACGGTTACTACGGGTGACATCCCGCCAGATCATGACAAGAAAGATAACGGACAGCACAACAGCCCCGGCAGCAATACCCGAAATAATCGTTGCAGAACGATGCCGAACAGCTTTCTGATACTCAGCCTCTTCGCGGGCACGCATCAGGGTTTCCTGTTCATATCCTTTCAAAAGACTGTCGATACGAGCACTCAGTGCATGATCAAGACGTTGCAAAGTTCGCTTACGACGCTGCATCACACTATTGGTAGCCCTCTTCTGTTGGGCAACAGTGCGCAGCTTCGCGTGCAGGGAATCAACCGGATTATAAGCATCGAGTACAGTATCCGTAGCAACTTCAAGGGTTGTTTGCACCTGAACAGCTGAATCTTTGCGTGGTGGGACGAAGACTTCTCCCAAACGGCGGAAGAAACTTTTCTTCTTGGGTTGTGTCACAACCGTATCGCGACGGGCAATAACCCGGCGTTGTACGCGTTGCTGGGTGATAATAGTATCCTGTTCGGCAATAATCTGTTCCACTTCACGGGCTGAAATCATGCTGTCATTGGCTTCGCTCAGTGTACGCAGCAGGCGGACGGTATTAGCATCCTTCTCTCTCAAAAGCCCTATCAGACTGTCCGTACGCAGAATATCACTATTATCCGAACTCATAAGATTCTCCATTTCCCGGTGCACGAAGAACAGGGAATAAAGCAAGACTGCCAGCAGGACAGCATAACCGGCAGCTATCTTCTTCTTGGAGACATTATTCATTTATCTTTCGTTTTATAGCGGAAACGCAACCAGAGCATAATACCCGCACTAGTCAGTCCGAACGGGAAGGCCATCCATACACCGACCGTACCCCAGCCCAGCACGAAACCGCATAAGTATCCTACAGGCAAAGATATAACAAAATAAGAAATAAATGCAATGAACATCATCGGTTTTACGTCTGCAATACCACGCAGGGCATTGGCAAAGCTGATTTGCAGTCCGTCACCAAACTGATAAACCAGGAATGGAAGGAACAAAGAAGATACCATGGCAGAAACCTCCACGCTATCCGTAAACCAGCCCCCGACCTGATTGCGCAACAGAAACACGATACTCAGAAGCACCACCGCCATTGCCAAGATGAGATGATAGCCGGCATATGCCGAACGGCGTACATTCACCATATCGTTCTGCCCCTTGAAGTTACTGACGCGAACGGCAATCGCTGCCCCCATCCCATAAAACATCATAAAGGTAAACTGAGAAATAGTGAGCATAATCTGATGTGAAGCCAAAGCAATAGTTCCCAGCCAACCGACCATAATCGTGCTGAGACTGAATGAAGCCGTCTCCATGCCCATCTGCAAACCGACAGGCCACCCAAGTCCATTCAATTTCCTGAACATCTGTTTCGACCATCCCAAGCGGAAGAACCCTACTTTATATCTCAGGAACCTCCGACTACGAAAAACAATCAATGCAAAAACAATAACCATGACGATGCGTGAGAACAGGGTACTGATACCCGCACCGAGCAATCCCCATTCCGGGAAACCGAACTTTCCGTAAATCAGCACATAATTGCCGACAATATTCAGCGCATTTCCACCAAGAAGCACCCACATAGCAGTCTGCGTTTGAGTAATGCCATCCGTAAATTGCTTAAAGCCATTGAACAGCATGACAAATACCAGGGATGCAAGTAGAACCAGAAAATAAGGTTTTATCAAGGGAATCAGTTCCGCGGGTTGTCCCATGTATTCCACACAGAAATAGACGACAGTCATGATAAGCGTCAGCAACAGTGCTACCAACACATTGGCAAGCAAACTTGAGCGCAAAGCTTGTCCAGCCTCCATGAAACGACGGTTACCGTAGAACTCACCCACCACAGGCGTCAGTCCATAAGAGAAACCGGTACTGAAAATAATGCAAAGTGTAAAAAGATTATTGGTGAAAGAAGCGGCAGCCAACTCGGCCGTGCTGTGATGTCCCACCATCAAGGTATCGGCAAATCCAAGAACAATGACCCCCATTTGACCGATAACGATGGGAAGTCCTAAGTAAAAGAGGGCTTTATAATGCCCCTTGTATGTAGCAATTAATCTATTCATTTATCTTTCTCATAATATAATACCACGGAGTTTTCCTCACGAAAAGTCTCTTGTGCAACTGTCTTCAGACGTTCTGCCGTCATTGCGCGATACCGTTCTACCTCACGGTCTATATCCTCCGCTTGCCCGGTCAGTTCGAACCATGCCAGATTTGTAGCTACATTCAGGTAATTGATATTCCCGAATATCTGGGTGGATTCAAACTTATTCTTTACTTTCTCCAATTCCTGTTCTTCTATCGCCACTTGCTGCAACTCCTGCAGCTCTTTACGTACAGCGGCCTCAGCCTGTTCCAGTGACACTCCGGCTGACGGTTTTCCACTGATATGCAGCAATCCCGCATCACGCGTTCCCGAAATATAAGCATCTATACCGGAGAACAATTTCTGTTCCTGCACCAACCGACGGTTCAAGCGACTGGAGCGTCCGTTACTAAGGATATCTGAAAGAATATCAAAAGCATAGTAATCAGGATGCTCGCGACTACACATATGAAAAGCCATAAACAGCGCATCCAAAGGAACAGGACGTTTCACTACCTGTCTGCGTTCCTGCGTCTGTACGGGTTCCTGCGGCAACTGTCGCACAGGCACATTCCTGCGGGGAATCGGGCCGAACCATTTTTCTGTCAATCGAACAGCTTCTTCCCATGATATATTTCCGGTAACGGCAAGCACGGCATTATTAGGTGCATAAAAGCGGTAAAAGAATGATTTCACTTCCTCCAGTGTAGCTTGTTCGATGTGCGATATATCCTTCCCGATGGTAGGCCAGCGGTATGGATGCACCTCATAAGCCAACGGACGGATAAGATGTCCCACATCTCCGTAAGGCTGGTTCAGACAACGCTGTTTGAACTCCTCCATGACCACACCGCGCTGCACTTCAAGGCTTTGTTCACTGAATGCCAGTTCCAGCATACGGTCGGACTCCAGCCAGAAGCCAATCTCTACATTCGACTTGGGGACGGTGAGGTAATAGTTCGTAATGTCATTGTTCGTCCAAGCATTGTTTTCGCCACCTGCCGACTGCAAAGGAGCATCATAGTCGGGTATATTCACAGAACCGCCAAACATCAGATGTTCAAACAGATGGGCAAAGCCGGTATGTTCGGGATCTTCGTCCCGGGCACCTACATCATAGACGATGTTCAGTGCTACCATCTGAGTACTGAGATCCTGGTAATGCACCAGTCGCAGACCATTAGGGAGAATATGTTTATTGATTTTCATAAAATAGAGATTGTAACTTATCGGAGAAAGGAATTTCTTTCTGTAGGGTTATGAGTTAAATGATAAATAATCTTTTAGACGCGGATGACACGGA
>ENA-OZXH01000279-OZXH01000279.1-human-gut-metagenome-genome-assembly--contig:-NODE-279-length-17834-cov-5.089600_pt1 | contig 17834 bp, 16 predicted proteins | sample MGYA00243542_ERZ654097 | MGnify/ENA primary metagenome ERZ654097 (study PRJEB26926, sample SAMN06165280) | human gut metagenome | biome: ENVO:00009003; feature: ENVO:2100002; material: ENVO:00002003...
CGTCGGCAGCGTCAGATGTGTATAAGAGACAGTGCTGGAGTTGAGGCGGGGAGCCTATTGGGTCATGGCCGGAAATCAGGGAAAGATTGGTGGAAATCCTCTGGATATCCTTGCGGATTATCTGCGGATGATATTGCATCTGGATATCTTTCAGTTTAACCGGATGCTGGAAAAGCTGCGGAAAAAGACCGGACAAGTGGAAACCATGCTTGCAATCACCGGGTACCTGGATATGGCCATATCCGTAGGCGGATTTCGGAAATCTCTGGAAGGGTACTGTATTCCGAAACTGGAAGAAGATACGGAGAAAGCTTTTCTGCATATGAAGAAGGGCTGGCATCCGCTGTTGTCACAGCCGGTGAAAAACAGTATCCGGGCGGACAGAGGAATTCTGCTTACGGGGTCCAATGCCTCCGGTAAATCCACGTTCTTAAAAATGGTGGCGGTGAATGCCGTTCTGGCACAGACGATCCATACCTGCGCGGCGGAAAGTTATCATGCACCGATATTTCAGATCTTTTCCTCCATGGCCCTGCGGGACAGCATGGAAAACGGGGAGAGCTATTATATTGTGGAGATCCGGTCATTGAAACGAATCCTGGATGCGGCCGGGGAACGGAGAACTCCAGTGCTTTGTTTTGTGGATGAGGTGCTTCGGGGAACCAATACGGTGGAGCGGATCGCTGCGGCAACGCAGATCCTGATCCGTCTGGCGGAGAGCGGAACGCTTGGTTTTGCCGCTACCCATGATATTGAAATGACGGAGCTTTTGAAGGAATACTATGACAACTATCATTTTGAGGAAGTGATTCGGGACGGTGATATCCTGTTCCCCTATCAGCTGCTGCCGGGAAAAGCATCCACCAGAAATGCGATCCGTCTGCTTCAGATGATGGGGTATGAGGAACAGATCATAAAGAAGGCTTCCGGACAGGCGGAAAATTTTCTTAAGACAGGAAAATGGATAAATACACCGGCGGCCATATCCGAAGGGAACACTTGACGATACGGGGATTTCGTTGGTATACTTCTAATACATGCAATAGTTTCGGGATACAAAGATATCGGGAAAAGGAGAAGACATTATGGCAGTAAGCTTTTTGAATTCATTTTTATCTTATCTGGTAGTACTGGTAGTCATTGCGGTTGTAGGTGCAGTGGCCATTACGTTGGGAATCACTCTGCGCAAGAAAAAGAATGCAGCAGAGGAAAAGAAACAGACAGAAGAATAATCCATGGCAAAATCTTCGGGACAGAAATTAAAACTTTTATATCTGATCAAGATGCTGCGGGAGAACACGGATGAAAACCATCCAATGAGCACACCGGATATCATCAAATATCTGGAAAATCAGGGAATCCATGCAGAGCGCAAGAGTATCTACAACGATATGGAATGTCTTGCGGATTTCGGCTATGATGTGGTGCAGGTGCAGAGCAGACTGGGAGGCGGATATTATCTGGGAAGCCGGGAGTTTGAACTTCCGGAATTAAAGCTGCTGGTGGACGCGGTACAGTCTTCCCGGTTTATCACCACGAAAAAATCCAGAGAACTGATCCGGAAGCTGGAGCAGATCGCCGGGAAAAACGATGCCGGTAAACTGCAGCGACAGGTCTATGTGGCCGGAAGAGTCAAGACGGAGAATGAGAGCATTTATTACAGCATTGATGCGATCCACCGGGCTATTCAGGAAAATAAGCAGATCTCTTTCGTCTACCTGGACTGGAATCTTAAAAAGCAGCTGGTGCCCAGACCAAACGGCAACAAATGCGTCAGTCCCTGGGCCCTGATCTGGCGGGAGGAAAATTATTATCTGGCCGCCTACGACAGTGAAGACAGAGTGATCAAGCATTACCGTGTGGACAAGATGGGACAGGCGGAAGTGACGGATCTGCCCAGAGAAGGAGTGGAACAGTTTTCACAGATCGATGTGACCTCCTATACGAACCAGACCTTCGGCATGTTTGCCGGAGAGGAGAGCGTGGTGACCATGGAGTTTCCGGTGCGCCTGACCGGCGTGGTACTGGACCGCTTCGGAAGGGAGACGGATATCCGTCCCATGTCGGAGGAAGTGTTCCGGATCCGGGCAAAGGTGGCGGTCAGCGGACAGTTCTTCGGATGGCTGGCCGGTATCGGACAGGGGGCCCGTATCGTAGCGCCGGAAGCGGTACAAAAGCGCTATGTACAGTGGCTTTCAGATATTTTACGGGAACAGTCACAGGAGGCGGAATAAAAAGTTACCCAAAATTTGAAAATCTTTTTTGTATAGTTTTCTAAGAGATCCCTCGTTGACAAGCCAGGGATTCTTTTTTATACTGGTACATATCACCCACAATATATTGCTTTTTGATGACTACAGATACCATATATGGTATCTACAAACGTTATCGTAAGTGAGGGGAATACAGTAAATCCGGGCAACAGCCGGGGATTATCGGATGAAGGGAAGAGAAAGATGAGCAGTAATTTTGAACATGCCCATGAAGAAAATGAAGATTATGGCAAAAAGTTCAGACCGGACAGAGAGATCTACGTCGTTAAAAAGGACGGGAGCAAAGAGCTTTTTAATGTACAGAAGGTGATCAGCGCTGTAGGCAAGAGTGCGTACCGTGCCCTGACAAAATTCACCAGAGAAGAAAAAGAGCAGATCTGCCGGTATGTGGTAGAAAAAGTAAATGAACTGGAAGTGGATGAAGTACCCATTCCCATTATGCACAATATTGTGGAAAGTGCCTTAGAGCAGGTAAAACCGGTCGTCGCAAAAAGCTACCGCGATTATCGTAACTATAAGCAGGATTTTGTACGGATGCTGGATGATGTCTACAAAAAGAGCCAGTCCATCATGTACATCGGAGACAAGGAAAATGCCAACACGGATTCCGCACTGGTATCCACCAAGCGCAGCCTGATCTTCAATCAGCTGAACAAGGAACTGTACCAGAAGTTCTTCCTGACCACGGAAGAGATCCAGGCCTGCCGGGACGGTTATATTTATGTCCATGACATGTCCGCCAGAAGAGATACCATGAATTGTTGTCTGTTCGACGTGCAGAGTGTACTGACCGGCGGATTTGAGATGGGCAATATCTGGTACAATGAGCCGAAGACACTGGATGTGGCGTTTGATGTTATCGGCGATATCGTTTTAAGTGCAGCCAGCCAGCAGTACGGCGGATTCACCGTACCCAGCGTGGATCTGATCCTGGAGCCGTATGCGGAGAAGTCTTATAACAGAGCGCTGGCAAAATATGAGCGTCTGGGTATTGCCGCAGATGTGGCGGAAGCAGAGGCACTGGCAGATGTCCAGAAAGAATTTGAACAGGGTTTCCAGGGGTGGGAGTACAAGTTCAATACTGTGGCCAGCAGCCGTGGTGATTATCCGTTTATTACCGTGACCGCAGGAACCGGCACCGGTAAATTTGCAAAGATGGCGACTATTACCATGCTAGATGTCCGCAGAAAGGGACAGGGCAAAAAGGACCACAAGAAGCCTGTATTGTTCCCTAAGATCGTATTCTTATATGATGAGAATCTGCACGGCCCCGGAAAGCCGCTGGAGGATGTTTTCGAGGCAGGTGTGGAATGCTCTGCCAAGACCATGTATCCCGACTGGCTGAGTCTTACCGGCAAGGGCTATGTGGCAAGCATGTACAAGCAGTATGGCAAGATCGTATCTCCCATGGGATGCAGAGCATTTCTGTCTCCATGGTATGAGAGAGGCGGCATGCATCCTGCAGATGACAAGGACCAGCCGGTATTTGTGGGACGTTTCAACATCGGTGCGGTATCCCTGCATCTGCCTATGATTCTGGCCAAGGCAAGAAAAGAAAGCAAAGACTTTTATGAAGTGCTGGATTATTATCTGGAACTGATCCGTCAGCTGCATATCCGGACCTATGCTTATCTGGGAGAAATGCGTGCGTCCACGAATCCTCTGGCATATTGCGAGGGCGGTTTCCTGGGTGGACATCTGAAGCTGACAGACAAGATCAAACCGTTACTGAAATCCGCTACGGCCAGCTTCGGCATTACGGCATTAAATGAACTGCAGGAACTGTACAACGGCAAATCACTGGTGGAAGACGGTGCATTTGCGGTAGAAGTTCTGGAGCATATCAACCAGAAGATCTCCGAGTACAAGGAAGAGGACGGCAATCTGTATGCCATCTACGGAACCCCAGCGGAGAATCTGTGCGGTCTTCAGGTCAAGCAGTTCCGTGAAAAATACGGTATTATCGAGGGTGTATCCGACCGAGAATATGTCAGCAACAGCTTCCATTGCCATGTGACAGAGGATATTACGCCGATCCAGAAACAGGATCTGGAGAACCGTTTCTGGGATCTGAGCAACGGCGGTAAGATCCAGTATGTAAAATATCCCATTGATTACAATACCGAAGCCATCAAGACACTGATCCACAGAGCCATGGATATGGGCTTCTACGAGGGTGTCAATCTGTCTCTGGCTTACTGCGACGACTGTGGCCATCAGGAACTGGAAATGGATGTATGTCCTGTCTGCGGCAGCCGGAATCTGACCAAGATCGACCGTATGAACGGCTATCTGTCTTACTCCAGAGTACATGGAGATACAAGACTGAACGATGCCAAGATGGCGGAGATCGCAGAGCGGAAAAGTATGTAGAGACAGGATGGACAGATAAATGAGATATCATAATATAACCAAGGACGATATGCTGAACGGCGATGGTCTGCGGGTCGTACTGTGGGTGGCAGGCTGCAACCATTGCTGCAAGGAATGCCAGAATCCTATTACCTGGGATCCTGACGGAGGACTCTTATTTGACGAAAGCGCAAAACAGGAGATCTTCGAACAGTTGGAAAAGCCGTACATTTCCGGTATTACCTTTTCCGGCGGAGATCCGATGCATCCCGTGAACCGGGCGGATGTCAGAGAACTCATGAGTGAAATCCGGGAAAAATATCCCACGAAAACGATCTGGATGTACACCGGGGACAGCTGGGAAGACATCTGTGATCTGCCGGTGATGCAGTATGTGGATGTGGTAGTAGACGGTGAATTCCATGTGGAGGAAAAAGATGTAAAGCTCCTGTGGAAGGGCAGTAAGAACCAGCGGGTGATCGATGTGAAGAAGACCCTGGCCAGTGACCATAGACGGGTGCCGGTATTGCACTGCAGGGATTACGCATAGGAAGCGGCTGGTTTCAGCCGGTAATGTAAGAAGAAAAAGGAAAGAACAGACAATGCACAGAATAGCAAAATTTCATTTTGTAAGTCCGGGGCAGTTTTTGACTGCCATGCAGGAGGGATATCCTCAGTATACGGAAGCACAGATCAAGGAAATGTATGAAAATTTAAAACTTCCCAGGAGAGCCACGAAAGGAAGCGCAGGCTATGATTTCTTCGCACCGTTTGCCTTTACCCTGGCCCCGGGAGAGACCATCAAGATTCCTACCGGCATTCGTGCTGAAATGAAGGAGGACTGGGTATTACAGATTTATCCGAGAAGCGGACTGGGCTTTAAATACCGTTTGCAGATGAACAATACCGTGGGCATCATTGACAGTGACTATTTCTTTTCAGATAATGAAGGACATATCTTCATGAAGATCACCAATGATTCCAATGAAGGCAAGACCGTGGAGGTTCCTGCGGGAACCGGATTTGCACAGGGAATCTTTATGCAGTATGGCATCACGGAAGATGATGATGCGGAAGGAATCCGTAACGGCGGCTTCGGAAGCACCACGAAGTAACAGGTAAAACAACAAAATAGCAGAATAAAATCCCCCGAATGGGACATGATGAAATTTAGATCATAGACCCAAGGGGGATTTTTTATGCCACAGAACAAACAACCAAAGCTCGTCAGAATATCGGAAAAGCTTCAGCAGAATATGCAGTATGTGGATGAACTGATGGGACTGGAAACCAATTTCGATATTATTCACCGGGTGATCCGTCTCGGTGACACCGATGCCTGCATGTATCTGATCGATGGTTTCTGCAAGGATGAACTGATGCAGAAAATATTACAGTATCTGATGGATCTGAAGGCGGAGGACTTCCCAAAGGATGCCCATGAGATGTCCAAAATCGCGATTCCCTACGTGGAGGTGGATCTGGACGATACCTGGGAGAAAATACTGGGAGCTTTGCTGTCCGGCGTCTTTGTCCTGTTATTGGACGGTTATGAAAAGGCGGTGTTGATCGATGCCAGAACCTATCCCGCCAGAGGGGTGGAGGAGCCGGACAAGGACAAGGTACTCCGGGGGTCCAAGGACGGCTTCGTGGAGACAGTGGTATTCAATACAGCATTGATCCGCCGCAGGATCCGTAGTACGGATCTTCATATGGAAATGCTTAATGCCGGGGAGAATTCCAGAACAGATATCGTACTGTGTTATATGGAGAGCCGTGTGGATCCGAAACTTCTTACGCAGATCCGGGAACGGATCCGTTCCATTCAGGTGGATGCTCTGGCCATGAATCAGGAAAGCCTGGCGGAATGTCTGTACCAGCGGAAGTGGTACAATCCGTTTCCGAAGTTCAAATACACGGAGCGGCCGGATACGGCGGCGGCCCAGGTGCTGGAAGGCAATCTGGTGATCCTGGTGGACAATTCCCCTTCTGCCATGATCCTGCCCACCACGATCTTTGATGTGGTGGAAGAGGCGGATGATTATTACTTTCCGCCGGTCACCGGAACGTATCTGCGTCTGACCCGTTTCCTGATCGCACTGCTCACGTATTTCGTGACACCCACATATCTGCTCCTTATGAATCATCGGATGTGGATCCCAGAGAATCTGGAATTTATTATTCTGAAAGAGGATCCCAATGTGCCTCTGATCCTGCAGTTTTTACTGTTGGAGCTGGCCATTGACGGACTGCGGCTGGCGGCGGTCAACACACCGAATATGTTGAGTACTCCCTTGAGTGTCATGGCGGCGCTGGTGCTGGGAGAATTTTCGGTGGAGAGTGGGTGGTTCTCCAGTGAGGTTATGCTTGCCATGGCATTTGTGGCCATTGCTAATTACACGCAGGCTAATTATGAATTGGGTTATGCCTTGAAATTTATGCGGATCCTCAATCTGATTTTGACACAGCTTTTCGGAATATGGGGTTATATTGCCGGACTGATTATATTTGCGCTGGCGCTCCTTACGAATAAGACAATCTCCGGACAAAGCTATCTGTATCCGCTGATTCCTTTTGACAGAGCAAAAATGAGAAATCGTTTCTTCCGTGGAAGAATGCCAGGAACTAGAAAAATGTGACAAAATGTATCACTTTTGTCAGCGAAAATTGAAATGGGTGCCCTTTTGATGTATGCTTAGGAAAAATTGATAGCATCAGGAGGGTAACCAATGTTTAAAATCGTTACAGACAGTACTGCTGATCTGCCGGTAGAGTATCTGAAGGAACATGATCTTGGATGCATGAACCTTAGCTATATCATGGATGGTGTGACTTATGGACAAGGACAGGAACTTCCCGAAAAAGAATTCTATGCATTGATGAGACAGGGCAAGATGCCGACTACATCCCAGGTCAACCCTGAGGAGGCAAAGGCTCATTTTACGGAATATCTGAAAGAAAATAAAGAGATCCTCTGTATCGCTTTTTCCTCCGGACTGAGCGGTACTTACAACAGCATGCGGATCGCGGCGGATGAGATCATGGAGGAACAGCCCGATTGCAAGATCATCGTGATCGACAGTCTGTGCGCTTCTCTGGGAGAGGGACTGCTGGTCCACAAGGCAGTGACTTTGAGAGATCAGGGCAAATCCATGGAAGAAGTGGCAGAGTGGGTGAAGAATAATCGTCTGCATCTGGTACATGTATTTACCGTGGATGATCTGTATCACCTCTACCGCGGCGGACGTGTCAGCAAGGCTACGGCATTTGTAGGAACACTGGCCGGTATCAAACCCAAGCTTCATGTAGATAACGATGGACATCTGATTGTCATCGGTAAGGTAAGAGGACGTAAGAAATCTCTGCATGCACTGGTGGATTACATGGAGGAGAAGATGGGATCCTACCGTGACCAGAACGATATTGTTTTCATCAGCCACGGTGATGATCTGCCTGCGGCGGAACTGGTGAGAGACTTGGTAAAGGCGCGCTTTGGCATGGACAGCTTCCTCATCAACTATGTGGGCCCCACCATCGGTTCTCATTCCGGCCCCGGAACACTGGCATTGTTCTTCATGGGTGAAGAGAGATAATACCTGGCGAAAAGAGATAATTCTGAAAATTGAAAAAAGGCTGCCAGTTTCGAAACGGAAATTATAGGATTCGGAACCGGCAGCCTTTTCTAAATTGTTTTGATACAAAATTGGATTCTGGAAGCGTGCATGGTAAACAGTTATCAGGTCTCGCAGGAATCGCAGCGGTCAAAACCGGGGTTAAACGCATAGAAGTTCCTGGAGTTCAGGTGATCCTGGGCAATGCGCAAGGCTTCACCGAAGCGCTGGTAGTGGACGATCTCCCGGGCTCTGAGGAACTTGATGGGTTCACAGACATCCGGATCCTTGATCAGGCGCAGAATGTTGTCGTAGGTGGAGCGGGCTTTCTGTTCCGCAGCCATACTTTCGTGCAGATCTGTGATGATGTCTCCTTTTACCTGAAATTCACAGGCATTGAAGGGCACACCGCCTGCTGCCTGAGGCCAGACACCAATGGTGTGATCCACATAATAATTGGCAAATCCGCTTTTCTCGATCTCTTCCATGGAGAGGTCACGGGTCAGCTGGTGAACGATGGTGGCAACCATTTCCAAATGTCCAAGCTCTTCAGTTCCGATATCCGTCAACAGTCCTGCCACTTCCTTAAAGGGCATGGAATAACGCTGGGACAGATAACGCATGCTGGCACCCATTTCCCCGTCGGGGCCACCGTACTGGGAGATGATGACCTGGGCCAGTTTGGCATTGGGTTCCTTGATATTTACAGGGAACTGTAATCTTTTCTCATAACTCCACATCAGTTACATCCTCCTTCCCAGGGTAAGGGAGCGTTGCCCCAACGCCACTCCTTGTTACTTTCTGCCAGATCTTTCCGCAGGGGGTAATATTCTCTGGAGAATTCCCGCTCCATCTGTGTCTTGATCCTGGTATAATGGTTGAAATACTCCATGGCATTCCGGTCTGTGGGGTGAGTGTCCAGATACAGCATCAGATCCGTCAGAACGAAGTCGGCAATGCCGATGTCGTGCAGCATTCTTTCTTCACTGTTCATTTTACGCATCTCCTTCCGGTAAAAGGTTTGTCAAGCTCCGGAAAAATGGTACCCGCCTGGTAGCCTTTTTCCAGATTCTCATACATTTTGGTGAAATGCTGCCAGGGAACATAGGCCATGGCCAGTGGATATTTTTCAAAATGTTCTTCAAAAGAATAGTCTTTCATAGCAATCCTTTCCAATAATTCATTTAATATATGGTATGATCGGACGAAAAAATAGTGCCAAATAAATAGATGATACAAATTGGATACAAAGATGAGATATGCTATAATAAACTCACCCATAGAAAGTCCACATGACTGCTTGCAGGCAAGGTGTACTTTCTATGAGGGGAGTAAACAGACATGAACAAGTAGGACGGTAGTCCGGATTGTGAATGTCTGTTACGATTTCGAGAGTGTGATAGCACGGAGAAATCGTATTATAAAACAAGCGGCTGCGAAGCAGGATGCAGAGTGCGATAGCACGAATTCGTGAGCTTGGGAAGCGTGGTCGAGGGACAGGGAAATGCTTAGAATATTAATTGCAGAAGATGAGGAGCCCATTGCCAATCTGATCCGGATCAATCTGACGAGAGCCGGGTACCAGTGCACCTGGGCACCGGACGGACAGACCGCAGCGGATCTTATGGAGCGGGAGAAATTCGATCTGGCACTTTTGGATATCATGCTGCCGGGAATCAATGGTTATGAACTGATGGATTATGCGAAAGCCTGTGAGCTTCCGGTGATCTTTCTGACAGCCTTGGGTTCTACGGAACATAAAGTAAAAGGGCTTCGCATGGGCGCAGATGATTATCTGCCGAAGCCTTTCGAGATCGTGGAGCTTCTGGCCAGAGTAGAGGCAGTGCTGCGCAGATATCATAAGACGGAGACGATGATACAGGTCAACAATGTAACTATAGATACGGCATCCCACAGAGTGACACTGGATGGAGAAGAAATCTATCTGACACCGAAGGAATTTGATCTTCTGTTATTGTTTGCAAGAAATAAAAACAGGGCTTTGTACCGGGAGACTATATACGAGACCGTATGGGGCGGTGAATATATGGGACAGAGCCGCACGGTGGACCTGCATGTACAGCGGCTGAAGAAAAAACTGCACTGGGAAGAGATGATCGTGGCAGTATATAAAGTGGGGTATCGGTTGAATGAAGTTCGCTCATAAATTGTTTTTTTCAGTGATTGCGCTTCTTACAGTGATTTTTCTGCTCTTTGGAACTTTCATGCTGTCTTCCTATTTTGACCGGATGCTGGAACGGGAGACAGAACAGGGAAAACGGGAAAATCTTTTGTTTCAGACCATATATGATATGGTGTATCAGAACATGGAAAAATACGGAGCGGAATTTGCTGGGATACAGGCAGGAAATTCCGCAACAGAACGGATGACCGGTCAGAGCGGTACGGAATGTATGATCCTTGAAACAGATGGCACGATCACTCTGGAGGGCAGCCTGAAGCTGCCGCAGGATGAGATCAGGAGGCTTGCGGAGGAAATGCTCCGGACTATGGATCCCGGTGCAGATCAGGTCTACGGTGTCCGCAAGGTAGGAACGTGTTATTATCTGCTCAGCATTATCACAGATCAGGCGACGGATTCGGCAGATACGGTATATCTAGGGATCCTGAAGGATCTGAGCGGCATTTATGAAGAACGGAGTAGTATGATGCGGCAATATGGTATTGCTCTGGCATGTCTGCTGGTGATCGGTGGTCTGGCTGCTTTTTTGCTGTCCAGATATCTGACCCGCCCCATAGAGCAGTTAAACCGCACTGCGGGAAGGATTGCAGGAGGGGATTTTGAGAAGAGAGCTGTCTATCAGGGCACAGATGAGATCGGAGAACTGTCCAGGAGCTTTAACCGGATGACGGACAGACTGGTACGTCAGATGGAGGAAAAAGAGCTGGAAGCAAAACAGAAGGAAGATTTTACGGTGGCATTTGCCCATGAACTCAAGACACCGCTGACTTCTATCATCGGATATGCGGATATGCTGAACTCCTATGAACTGACAGAACAGGAGCGGGGCGAAGCCACCTATTATATTTTCAGTCAGGGAAAACGTCTGGAAAGCCTCTCTCACAAATTGCTGGAGCTGGTGGGAATGGATAGACAGGAATTAGAATTCAAGAAGCTTCAGACGAAAGAACTGGAGGAAAATATTCGGGATACGATGCGGATCCCCTTTGGACGTAAAAGGATCCGGGGGAAGATCGATCTGGAAAGAGGAGTGATCTGGGGGGACAGGGATCTGCTTCTGTCACTGTTATATAATCTGTTGGATAATGCCGTAAAGGCTGTGGAAGAAGGCGGATTTATTCTGATGAAGGGAAGTAGGCGCACACAGGGATATGAGATCAAGGTGGTAGACAACGGCAGGGGGATCCCTCAGGAAGAGATCGCAAGGATCACGGAGGCTTTTTATATGGTGGATAAGTCCAGATCCCGCAAGGAGGGCGGAGCCGGTATCGGAATGGCTCTCTGTCAGAAGATCATTACCCTGCATCAGGGGGAACTGAAGATTGACAGCAAGCTTGGAGAAGGCACGGTAATGCGGTTATATTTTCCCGGGGAAATACATGCTGTAAAAAATAAAAGCAACAGGGGAGCAAAAGGCGGAATATGAAAAAACAGGAGAATAAGAACAGGCGCAATTTCCTACTATGTATGGGCGGACTGCTCGTGCTGATCATATTTGCATTTGCAGGACCGGAAGGGCTGTTACGATTGCAGGATAAGAGCAGGCTGACTGGGTCAGTCAGTATATCAAATACAGGAACGGATTATACCGTCTGGAAGGAAGAGTATGAGACAGATACCGTGCGCAGACTTCAAAATCTGGCAGACGGTATCGCTTTGGGAAAACAGTACTATATCTCTGAACAGGATTATGAAGCTGCAACGGATGGTGAAATATATAGTTTGATCGATGAATATATTTTAAATACGGAATGGAATTACACTTTTCAGGATATGGGTGTGATCCCGGAGGACTATTTTTTCAAAAATATGGATACAGATCATATTTCCATCAAACGATATATTTTGTATGATGAAAAGCTGTCGGACGGAGTCGCGATCATGGCCTATGACATCTGTATGCGCATGAAGGAAGAGGAGGTTACGGGAGTCAGTATAGAGTGTGTCGTGGATTCTGTGACCGGAACACTCTATGCCATGAAGGTTGTATTGGAAGATGAGACAGAACCTGTCACCTGGGATGATATTGGTGCGGATGCCCCTTATTATTTTATCACCGATTATATGCAGTCTTATCTGCATGATTATGATTCCGGGACCTATATTGAAATCGAAGGAGAGGCACCTTATGATACCAATGCACAGATCATGTGGGATAAAGAAGCTGAAATAGAAGCGGAGGACCGGATGACCATGGAAAACGACAACGGTGAGTATTCGTGTGATCTTGCATATGGAGAGCATAAGCTGCATCTGACCGCAACACTGCTCAATGCTTCCGAAGGACAACTGGAGAAAGGCATCGGATATCTGTTCGGGATCCGTGAGATCGCAGAAAAGATACCGGGTTTTCTGCCGGATATCCAGTAAATACATTCCGGAAAATACAGGAATCCGGAAAAGCAGCCGGACAGTGATAGCAACGGTATAAAATAGAAAAATAAAGAATATATTTTAGAAAATAAGTCGGGGAGATACGACTGTTTATGATCACAGGAATAAAAAAACTTTTACAGCAGGCAGACCGGATCATATGGGGACCCTGGCTTATTTTTTTGTTGCTGGGAACCGGCTGTTATCTGATGCTTAGCTTACGATTTCTTCCCTTGAAGAATCTGCCTGCTGCACTCAGGCGTGTGTTTTTGCCAGAAAGCCGGAAGGGAACAGAGGGCAGGGGAGTATCTTCGTTTTCTTCCCTGACCACGGAACTGGCGGCCACCATTGGAACGGGAAATATTGTAGGGGTAGCCACTGCCATGGTACTGGGAGGGCCGGGTGCTCTGTTCTGGATGTTACTGTCCGGGATCATCGGGCTGTCGACCAAACTGGTAGAAAGCACACTGTGTGTCAGGTATCGTGTCAAAAACCAAAAGGGGGAACCGGCAGGCGGTCCGATGTATGTACTGCAAAATGCATTCCCACAGAAAACGGCAGGCAGGATCCTCGCCATGCTGTTTGCAGCATTTGCTGTGCTGGCTTCCTTCGGCATGGGAAATATGACACAGGGAAATTCTATTGCGGAGGCACTTTCGGTGACGTTTCAGGTAAAACAGACAGTCACGGGAATTGTGTTAAGTCTGCTTACGATTCTGGTGATTCTGGGAGGGATAGGAACCATTGCGAAGGTGACGGAATATCTGGTGCCCTGTATGGCAGTGTTTTATCTGTTTGGAACGGGAATGGTGATCTTTACCCATTTTAAGAATCTTCCCGCCGGTGTGGTGCAGATCCTGTGGGGAGCTTTCTGCCCGGAGGCTATGACAGGAGGGGCGGCAGGGACGATGCTTGCAGTGGAAAACGGAATCGCCCATTCCGGAAGAATGGCGATGCGCTATGGGGTCTCCAGAGGTGTTTTCTCAAATGAAGCGGGACTGGGGGCGGCGGGAATCAGTGCTGCTGCCGCAGATACGTCAGATGCGGTGCATCAGGGATATATCAGCATGACGGGTGTCTTTATTGATACCATTGTGATCTGCTCTCTGACGGGGCTTGCCATTGCGGCCAGTGGAATGCTGGGGCAGAGGGACCCCCGGGGAGAAGTCCTGAACGGTACAGCCCTCATGATCGCTGTTTTTTCAGATACTTTCGGCAGAACAGGGGAATGGATGCTCACAATCTCCATTGTACTGTTTGCATTTGCCACGATTATCGCCTGGGAATATCAGGGGGAGAAAGCTTTTGAGTATCTGACGGGCGGCTGTGACCGAACCCAGTGGTATCGCCTGGGCTATGGACTGGTCACTTTTTTGGGAGCGGTCTGCTCGCTGGAAGCAGTGTGGGATTTTTCGGATATCTGTAACGGACTGATGGCAGTACCGAATCTGCTGGCGGTACTGACGCTGTCAAGAGGGATCTGTCGGGAAATACGGAAATATAATTTCCAAGAAATATAATTTCCGAGAAATATAAAATTTGAAATTAATGATTGAAGGGTTGCCAACACCATGATATGATAAATAAGATACAGCTGTCCGCGTTTATAAGAGCGTAAGAGAGGACAGTTGTATTTGTGTATACGATGAGCCAGGTACAGGTTCGTGCTTGCACAAGGATCTGTATTTGGCGAATGTACATCATCGAGCTTTTAAGCGAGATGGTGTATAAGTTAAGGAGTGAGATTATGGACAAGACCATTGAAAATTTTTTACGATATGTAAAGATCGATACCCAGTCCAGTGAAGAAAGCACCACCATCCCCAGTACCATGAAACAACATGATCTGGCCAGACAGCTGGTGAGCGAACTGGAGGCCATGGGGGCCGCAGAGATCACTTATGACAAGGAGCACTGTTATGTCTATGCCACAATTCCGGCATCCGCAGGCTGCGAGAAAGCTCCGGTACTTGGCTTCATTTCCCATATGGATACCTCTCCGGCGGTGACGGATACCAACGTAAATCCCCGGATCGTAGAGAATTACGATGGAAAAGATATTGTGTTGAATGCAGCAGAGAATATTGTCATGAAGGTGGAGGATTTTCCGGAACTGTTACATTATATGGGACAAGATCTGATCGTGACGGACGGAACGACTTTGCTTGGCGCGGACGACAAGGCCGGTGTGGCTGAGATCATGACCATGGCGGAGACTTTATTAATGCATCCGGAGAAAAAGCATGGTAAGATCCGGATCGGCTTTACCCCGGATGAGGAAGTGGGTGCCGGAGCCGATCATTTTGATGTGAAGCTGTTCGGTGCGGATTATGCCTACACCGTGGACGGCGGAGCGCTGGGGGAATTGGAATATGAAAACTTTAATGCAGCCGGAGCAAAACTCCATGTCTATGGCAGGAGTGTACATCCTGGTTCCGCCAAGGGGAAAATGAAAAATGCTATTCTGATCGCACAGGAGTTCCAGAGTGAACTGCCCACTGAGCAGAACCCGATGTATACGGAAGGATATGAAGGTTTTTTCCACCTGGACGCCATACAGGGCAACGTGGAGGAAGTGACGGCGGATTACATTATCCGAGATCATAACAGACAGCTGTTCGAACAAAAAAAAGAGCTGTTTATGTCCTGCGCCGATTTCCTGAACCGGAAGTATGGGGAAGGCACTGTTGTGGTAGATGTGAAAGATTCTTATTATAACATGCGGGAGATCATGGAGCAGCACATGCATCTGATCGACAACGCGAAAGCTGCCATGGAAGAACTGGGGATCGAGCCCAAAGTATCTCCGATCCGCGGCGGTACAGATGGAGCCAGACTGTCCTTTATGGGGCTGCCCTGTCCGAACCTGTGCACAGGTGGAGAGAATTACCACGGCAGATACGAGTACGCCTGCGTACAGTCCATGGAGAAGACTACGGAACTGCTGATCGCCATTGCAGCAAAATATGCGAATCGATAAGATGAGAACAAAAACTGATTTGGAAAGGCAACATTTTTTTATATGACGAATGTAACACAAATGAACGAAACGGAGAGACAGTATTATTTTATGGAGAAAGCCTCCGGTCATGTGGCAAAGCTTGGAGAAAAGCTGGGCAGAAAGCCGACCTGCTGCGTGACGACTTTCGGGTGTCAGATGAACGCCAGGGATTCCGAGAAACTGGTGGGAATTCTGGAGAAAGTGGGCTATGAGATCATTGAGGACGAAAATGCGGATTTCGTGATCTACAATACCTGTACGGTCAGAGACAATGCAAATCAGCGCGTTTACGGAAGACTGGGGGTACTGAACGGTTACAAGAAGAAAAATCCCCATATGAAGATCGCCCTGTGCGGCTGCATGATGCAGGAACCTTCCGTGATCGAAAAGATCAAGACCAGTTATCGTTTTGTTGATTTGATCTTCGGAACGCATAATATTTTCAAATTTGCAGAGCTGTTATGCTCCCTGTTTGAAAATGAGGGAATGGTCATTGATATCTGGAAGGATACGGACAAGATCGTGGAAGATCTGCCGGTAGAGAGAAAATATTCTTTCAAATCCGGTATCAATATTATGTTCGGCTGCAATAATTTCTGCAGCTATTGTATTGTCCCCTATGTCCGCGGCAGGGAACGCAGCCGTAATCCGAAGGATATCATTCGGGAGATTGAAGGCCTGGTGGCGGACGGTGTGGTGGAGATCATGCTGCTCGGACAGAATGTGAATTCCTACGGCAAGAATCTGGAGGACCCCATTACCTTTGCGCAGCTTCTGCAGGAAGTGGAGAAGATCGAAGGCCTGGAGCGGATCCGATTCATGACTTCCCATCCCAAGGATCTGTCGGAGGAACTCATTGAGGTAATGAAGCATTCGAAAAAGATCTGCAGACATCTGCATCTGCCCTTACAGTCCGGTTCCACGAAGATTTTAAAAGCCATGAACCGTCGTTATACCAAGGAACAGTATCTGGAGTTGGCGGAGAAGATCCGCAGGGAGATCCCGGATATGGCTATTACCACAGATATTATCGTAGGCTTTCCGGGAGAGACGAAAGAAGACGTGGATGAGACCATTGATGTGATCCGCCGTGTGAAATATGACAATGCGTTTACCTTTATTTATTCCAAACGTACCGGTACTCCGGCGGCAGCCATGGAACAGGTGCCAGAGGAGCAGGTGAAGGAACAGTTTGACCGGGTACTTAAGACCGTGCAGGAGACTGCCAGAGAACAGGTTAGCAGATATCAGGGACAGATTGCAGATGTGCTGGTGGAAGAGATCAACGAAAACGACCGCTCCATGGTCACCGGAAGAATGTCCAACAATACATTGGTACATTTTCAGGGGGATGCATCACTTGTGGGGAAGATAGTGAATGTATCGCTGGATGAATGCCATGGATTTTATTACACAGGTCATCAGGTGTAAAAGGAAAATAAAATGAAACAAGAGAAGGAAAAAGAACTTTGGGGAAATTGTGATATAGAGAAGGATATGTCCTGGAATATGTATCAGATTCTTGTGAACACGGCCGTAAGCGCAAACCTGATTGGGACGATTTGCAATTTCTGTATTCATGGGACGGAACTACCCACCATACTCTGCGGAGTATGCCTGTTGATGATCCTGATCATCGGATGTGCCGGATGGATTACCCAAAAGGTGCAATTACCTGCGGTTGTGATCATTTTAATACTTTCCTGGTTTGAGTTCCCTTATCTGTATTATTGCTATGGGAACACAGCCATTGTATATCTGATTCTTGGAATTGTGGGACTGGCAGTATTTTTCCCCAGAAGCATGGTGATTGCTTCTTATGCGTTCACCCTGCTGGAATATCTTGTAATCATGATGATCAGTTTTGAACGTCCTTCCAGATGGAGCAATATGGATGAAATCGGTATAATAGGAACAACTCTGGGATCTTTTATCATCGTAGCACTTTCCGTATTTACCATGATATTTGTACCTGTCTCTTATACACATCTCCGAGCCCACGAGACTAGCGCTCATCTCGT
>ENA-OZXH01000350-OZXH01000350.1-human-gut-metagenome-genome-assembly--contig:-NODE-350-length-15549-cov-5.458048_pt1 | contig 15549 bp, 10 predicted proteins | sample MGYA00243542_ERZ654097 | MGnify/ENA primary metagenome ERZ654097 (study PRJEB26926, sample SAMN06165280) | human gut metagenome | biome: ENVO:00009003; feature: ENVO:2100002; material: ENVO:00002003...
TGTGTATAAGAGACAGATATAAGGCACGGGTAAAAGGAAAAACAATTGTGCCGAAAGAAGAGTTCGAAGAATACATTATGCAAATAAAGAAAGGAATTTAGTCCCGCAATATCTCTGAAAAGGCTCTAAAACAGACCTTAATTTTCCGTTGGAAGGAGGAATGCATTGATTTGAATATCAACGTATTCCTCCTTTTATCATTCTATATCCCGTCTTCATTGCTTTTTTCTCCCGCCCATACGAAATACATTTGTCCCAAGGAAAAAATTCATTGAACCTATTAACTCATTTAAATCATTGTACCATGAAAAAGAAAACTAAGATTTATCCTTGGAAAATGTACTTTCATGTACTCCTTGGAATGTTCTTCCTACTCCCTGCATTACTGAACGCCCAAAATGCAACAGTCAAAGTATCAGGAATAGTGACGGACACCAACAATGAACCTCTGATCGGCGTATCCGTTGCAGAAAAAGGAACCACTAACGGAGCCATAACTGATGTCGACGGTAAATATTCGCTGACCGTCCGCCCCACAAGTACCCTGCGCTTCTCCTTCATCAGTTACAAAACGCAGGAAGTGAAAGTAGACGGGCGTAAGACTATCAATATTCGTATGGAAGACGATGTGCAGGCTCTGAACGAAGTAGTCGTTATCGGATACGGAACGCTGGATAAGAAAGAACTCACTTCTGCTGTATCACACATCTCCAGTAAGGATTTTCTCCATATCAGCAGTCTGGACCCTTCCATGATGATACAGGGAAAAGTGGCCGGTGTATCCGTAACCAACACAGCTGCCGCCGACCCTAACAACCAGGCAAGTATCCAGATTCGTGGTATTTCCTCACGTGCTGCCGGATTGGGCCCGCTGATCGTAATCGACGGCATTCCCGGTGGTAACCTGACGAATATCAATCCCAACGATATCGCCTCCATGGATATTCTAAAAGACGGTGCAGCCTCCGCCATCTACGGTACACGAGGTAGCAACGGTGTAATCGTCATCACAACCAAGAAGGGATCACGCGACGGTAAATTCCATGCGACCTATAATGGTATGCTGACCGCCAGTATTCCTCTGCATGAACTCGACCAACTGACTGCCGAAGAGTTCCGCGAATACCGTGTTCCCAACAATCCGACCAGTGATCTGGGTGGAGCTACCAATTGGATTGACGAGATTACCCGTACCGGTTTCACCCACCAGCATACCGTCACATTGTCCGGCGGCACCAGCCAGAGTAATTACCGCGTCAGTGTGGATTACCGCAATGCAACCGGTATCGATATACGTTCCGGTCGCGAAGAGTATGGTGCACGCGCCTCTATCAACCATACCACTAAAAACGGACTGTTAGATTTCTCCGTAAATATCGCACCGCGTATCGCTTACCGTGAAAATTCTTCCTGGGATGCATTCAAGATAGCCATGGATGCCAACCCCACTACCCCACTGTTTGATCCGGAAAATCCGAATCTTTATTCTGACTTCACCGGGCAGGAAGCCTTATGGAATCCTGTAGAGGAACTGAAGCTGGAACAAAACGGTGGTGAAACCAAACTATTGGACTGGGATGCCACTGTGAAGCTAAACTTACTTCCCCTACTTGCCAAAGATGGTCATTCCATTCATTCCCTCAGTACGCAACTGACTTTTGCCGACCAGCAATCGGATAATTTCGACTACTGGTTCCGTCCTTCCACAAGCCGCCTGGCTATGAAGAACGACTATAAAGGAGAAGCCAGCCGCACTTACAGCAAGTACCGCCAGCATAGTCTTGAATGGCTGGGCAACTACGCTATGGAATTGAAGGGACACCGTGCCCGCGCCATGGTAGGCTACTCGTATCAATACTTCCAGAATTCAGGTCTGAATGCCGCCAATAAGGATTTCTCTTCCGACGGACTTCTGTACAACAACCTCGGTTCCGGTGAATGGGCCAAGGAAGAAGGACGCAACGAAATGGGTACCAACAAAAGCGATTCTAAACTGATTGCTTTCTTCGGCCGCCTGAGCTATGACTACAAAAACCGCTATCTGATGACCGCTTCTTTGAGATACGAAGGTTCTTCCCGCTTCGGAGATGACAATAAATGGGGTTATTTCCCCGCTGTATCTGCCGGTTGGCGTATCAGCGAAGAAGCTTTCATGAAAGACATCACATGGATTGATGACCTGAAAATACGTGGTGACTACGGTGTAACCGGTAATCAGGATTTCGGTAATTACCTGTCTTTGTCTACCATGAGCAGTTTCGGCAGTTACTACTACAACGGTCAGTACTTCACTGTATGGGGTGCAGGTAAGAATCCTAATCCGGGGCTGAAATGGGAAAAAGGTAAAAACTGGAACATCGGCGTGGACTTCAGCATGTTTAAAGGAATATTGAGCGGTTCGGTCAATTACTACAACCGTAAGCAACAAGATTTGCTGGGCGACTACAATGTGCCCGTTCCTCCGTACTTGTTCTCTACCACTTTTGTCAATGTAGGTACCATGCGCAACACCGGTATTGAAGTCGATCTGAATATCCAGGCGGTGAAGATGAAAGATTTCAGCTATACCGTCAATCTGGTAGGCGCCACCAATGAGAACAAGTTCCTCAAATTCTCCAACAACGAGTTCACCGGACAGAACTATTACGATCTGGCGAATATGGAAAGTCCGAATCAACCGGGCAAGTTGCAACGCATAGAAGAAGGACAACGCCTGGGTAACTATTACACCTGGAAATATGCCGGTATTGATGCCGATGGCGACTGGGTAGTATGGAACAAAGACAATACGGAGATGATTAAAATATCTGATGCCAAAGAAGAAGACAAACGGGTAACCGGTAACGGACTTCCCAAGTTCACAGCTTCCATGACCAATACCTTGACGTATAAGAACTGGGGATTGACCATCTTCCTGCGTGGTGCTTTCGGCTTCGACCTCTTCAATGTACACGACTTCTATTGGGGCATTCCCAGTATGCAAAGCAATGTGCTGAAAAAAGCATATACCAAGAATGCGGCCATTAAGAAAGGTAAGAATGTGCTGACCGACTATTTCATTGAACGCGGCGACTATGTGAAACTCGATATGGTAACCCTGAGCTACACTTTCCAGATCAATAACAAATGGCTGGACAGTGCCCGCCTCTACGTCACCGGAAAGAATCTTGCCACCATTACAGGTTTCAATGGTGTAGATCCTTCGACTTACCAGACCAACGGATTGACTCCGGGTGTGAACCTGAACGGTACGGAAGGTACCCGCCGATACTATCCCTCCACTACACAGGTAATGTTCGGTGTTCAATTAGACTTCTAAATGTATAACCTTAAAAACAATAGAAATATGAAACTCAAGAATATATTAACCGGTTCGCTGGCAGGAGCATTGCTTCTCGGCTCCCTCAGCGCATGCACCGACCTTACGGAAACGGTATACGACCAAATTATGTCTACCAACTATTACAATACAAAGGATGATATTATCAAAGCTACATTCCGCCCCTTCGAACATGGATTCTACAGCATCGGGCCGCGCCAGGTTTTGCAAGAGTGTTGTGCCGATCAATTGGGTACCTGGGCACGCGATGGCTGGTGGTATGACAATGCCAAATGGCAATATCTGCACTACCACACCTGGGCTGCCGACAATGAATCCATCAAAAGTGAATGGGAAAACTGTTTCACCGGAATTATGCAGGCCAATTCCGTCATAGATGACCTGCAAAAGCTGGACCCTGCCAAATTCAATATGTCACAGCCGGAAATGGATAACTTCATCGCGCAGAACAAAGCATTACGCGCATGGTTCTACATTCGTCTGCTGGATGCTTTCCGCAATGTACCGTTAGCTGTCAGCCTGGATCAGAGCAAGAACTCCGTCGGGCAAGTGACGCCGCAGGAACTGTTCAGCTTTATCGAAACGGAACTGAAGACATCTATCGAAGCATTGCCTGCCAAAAATGGTAATGCCGGAAACGGGATAGCACAAGGACAATGGACCAAAGCCGGTGCAGCCGCATTGTTAGTACGCCTCTATCTGAATGCAGAAAAATGGATCGGCACTTCTAAATATACGGAATGCGCCACCTATGCCCAAAATATTCTGGACGGTGACTATGGCTTCTACGAACTGGGAAAGACCTGGGACGAAGTTTTCGACTGGACAAACGATAAATGCAATGAAACCATCTTTGCTTTCCCGTCGTCCTACGGGCGTAGTTACTGGCACTATTCGGGTGATACATACTGGTGGGCCGTCCCTGTCAATGCGCGTTTCTACTTCGGTGCTTTCAAACAAGGAGACTTCAATACCAAATATGCCTTGCAACCCAGTCTCGACCTGAATAATAATGAATACAACTTCAAACTCGGTAAATTTGTCAGCAAATTCAAGAAATATCCGAAAGATTATCGCCTGACCATGTATAAGAACCTGGGCAACAGTACCCGTGAAGGTATGTTCCTTTATGGCTACCTGCCTTATATCGCCGATGACGGCACCGAAAAGAAAGTAACTTCCCCCGTAGGAGGATATGAAATCTACATCCGCGACCAGGTAGGAGTATTTCATGAACTCGCTCCGGATCAACTTCCCGCCGACCGCACTTCAAACATGAATACCGGCGACCATAACTCCGGATGGCATTTTGTGAAGTATCCCATCTACAGTGACGAAGACGCGGGTAAACGCGAAGCCGATTACAATGAAATTCGTCTGGCGGAAATCTATTACTCACTGGCGGAATGTAAGTTCAAAGCAAACGATGTGGACGGGGCTGCAAAACTGCTGAATGCGGTACGCAAACGTAACTATCCGCAAGATACATGGGCAGAATACCTGTACAAACCCGAAGGTACAGTAACCCTGACGCAAGATGAGCTTTACGATGAATGGGGACGTGAATTCCTTGCCGAAGGACGACGCCGGACTGATCTTATCCGCTGGGGATTGTACTGTACGGAAGAATGGTGGGACAAGAAGCCCGATGCAGACTCACACTGGGATATCTTCCCTATCCCACGGGATATGATGGGAGCGGATCATACACTGAAACAGAACCCGGGATATAATTAATACGAACCGGTAAAAAACATCCCCTTAGGTGAACAATAGTTTCATCATTTGAAACTCTCAGTTTCATACCGAGAAACCAACAGTTTCATTGCTTGAAACCAGGAGTTTCATGCCTTGAAACTACCAGTTTCACACCGGGAAACAAACTGTTTCCTCAAAGGGAACTCAAATGCCGATGAAAGGCTCTCGGATATAACAACTTACAATTTAAAATCAGATAACCATGAAGAAAATAATCAATAAGCTTATATTCATCTTTGCCCTCCTCCCCCTACTGGCAGGATGCGAGAAAGATAAAGAAATTGTTGTAGTGGAACCCGTTGAAAACTACACGCAACTGTACGGACTCGGCACTATATTCAGTTGGGATTCCAATGTCCCCACAGAACTGAAGTTGATTGAGCAGAATACGTTCACCATAGATAAAGTCATCAAATACTCCGAAGAGAACAAGCAATTCAAATTCATCCTCGAAAAGGGAGACTGGGACAAAGTACGTTATCTGGTACCTACCGCAACAGATGATGGTACTGCCGTGAAAGTCATCACTCCCGGAGAATACGATATGCTGATGTGCTCCGAAATGACAGGCGACCTGCGCGACCACTTCTGGGGAATACCCGAAGGAAGCGATGGCACCTATCGGATTACAGTGAACGTAAAGAAGCTGAAACTAACCCTCGAAAAGATCAGCGATGAAACAGAAGAACCGGAACCGGAGATAAAGACAATTTATGGTTTAGGAAGTGCATTCGGATGGGACTCCGGCAATCCGACCGGACTAACACCCGATCCGGATGAAGAAGGAATCTATACGGCAGAGGTAAACCTGATCTACAGTGACGAAAACAAGCAATTCAAATTCTGCCTTGAAAAGGGAGATTGGGATAAGGTTAATTATCTGGTGCCTGAAAGTGTAGACCATAACGGAAACGTCAAGATTGTGACACCCGGTGAATACCCCATGTTTAAATGTTCAGAAATGGAAGGCAACCTGCGCGACCACTTCTGGGGTATTCCCGAAGGAACGGACGGCAAATACAAGTTAACCGTAAATACCCAAACTCTGAAACTGAAAGTAGAAAAAGTGAATTAACCCCCAAACTTTACCATTATGAACCATTTGAAGTTACTATTAGGTTTTGCAGCCTTATTCTTATCATCCTGTCCCCAGTCTTCCATAGCCCGTGACAGTCCCTTCACCCGTCACGGTACGGGACCCAGATACTGGATTGCCTACGAAGAGTGTTTTGTAACCAACGTTCCTCTCAGTGAGGAGCGCTGGAAAGCAAACATCGACTGGATGGAGAAGACTTTCAAACCCTACGGTTACGACATGATCTGCAACGACGGATGGATAGAAGCTGCACAAACCGTCAATGAGAACGGCTATATCACCAAGTACAACAGTGACTGGAAAAACGGTTTCAGCTACTGGACTAAATACCTGCAAGAACGGGGTATGAAGATGGGAGTCTATTACAACCCCATGTGGCTGACCCGTGCCGCCTATGAACAGAATCTGCCTGTAAAAGGAACTTCTTACCATACCCGAGACATTGTGGGATACAAATCGTTCAACGATCCTCTGTATTGGGTGGATGTGGATAAACCGGGAGCCAAAGAATGGATTCAGAATTATGTCCGCTATTTCAAGGAAATGGGTGTCACCTATCTTCGCATAGATTTCCTGGAAAACTATGAAACCAACTATGGCACCCGCCGCTACGAACAAGCATTGGCATGGATTGCCGAAGCTGCCGGATATGATCTTTTCCTCAGTCTTGTGATGCCTCATTGTTATAATCATGCCAAGACGGAATTGAAATATGGGGATATGATACGCATTGACGATGACTGCTTCGACGGTGACTGGGACTTTGTCAGCAACCGCCGCCGCGGGCAGCAGAAAGACCATTGGCCGCAATTCGGTAATGCTTTCGACGGATTCATTGGTTTTGCCGATGTCGGTGCACGAGGGCAAATGATACTGGACGGTGACTTTATGCGTATGAATAAGCTGGCAAATGACAACGAACGCCGCTTCCTTTTCTCGCTGATGATTATGGGAGGTTCTGCACTTGCCATTGCCGACCAGTATGATACGATTGGAGATCACGCCTGGGTTTACCAGAATCCGGAAATGAACGAGTTGAACAGTCTCGGTTTTGCCGCCAAACCATTGAGTTACGACTTTCGGGATGCAGCAAACAGTTCCCGATGGATCGGCCAGTTGCCTAACAGAGATTGGGTGGTAGGATTATTCAACCGTGAAAGTACTCCACAGACACGCAGCATTGACTTCCGTCGTGAACTAGGCATTGAAGACGGGCAAGCCGTCAATGTACGGGATTTATGGGAACGCAAAGACTTGGGAGGTATGTCGGGAACATACACTGTAGAATTGCGCCCCCATGAATGTAAAGTAATCCGTATTCAACACAATACCCTGAAAATAGAAGCAGAAACAGCTTCCATAAGGGGTGGAGCAAAATCAATCAAGTAAATGAAGTACTACAATCTATTACTAATGGCTTGTCTCCTATTATCCTGCAAGGAATCCGATTCCGGACAGGATAACGATGGCAAACAAGAGAATACTTACAGTGGTGCCGGCTACGTCACAGGACTTGAAAACTCCGGCGCCAATGTACTCTTTACAGTGGAAGTTCCCCAAACAGGGGACTATCCGCTGGAAATCAGATATCGAAATACAGGAGCAACAGACGCAGCGGCTTTGATTATCGTCAATGATATGGCGATAGAGAAATTGTTGCAACTTCCTGTACAGGCTGACAAAACAGCCTGGCAAACTGCGGAGACAGAAATATCCCTGCAAAACGGTATTAATTATATAATCATTCAGAACAGTACGTCCAAAGGCGGATGCTTTGAACTGGACTATATAAAAATAAGAAAGAAATCATGAAAAGACTTCCTAATTATTCTCTGTTATGGGTAAGCTTTATCGTTTTCCTCTGCACAGGTTGCAATCCGGCATCGCAACTCTCTGTAAGTTCTCCCGATGGTAATCTCTGCCTGCATGTAGAAACAGAAAACGGAAAACTCTATTATGAACTCTCACGAAATGGAAAGCCCATACTCGATAAGTCACGCCTCGGGTTTATCCTGAAAGAAGATACACTTGCTGGCCATCTGGAAATAACTGAAGCTCTTCATCATTCATTCAGCGGGACATGGGAACAAATCTGGGGAGAAGACCGGATTGTGGAAAACAACTATCATGAGATGACCATTCGCGTACAGAAAACATCCACCCCCAAACGAAAATTCAATGTTGTGTTCCGGCTGTTCAATGACGGGTTCGGCTTCCGCTACGAATTTCCGGAACAGGAAGCATTAAAAGACTTTGTGATCATGGATGAACTCACAGAGTTTGCATTGACCAGTGATCATAAAGCCTGGTCCATACCTTACGAAGCACATTTTTATGAAGCACTCTACGAGGCATCTCCTGTCAGTAAACTCGGTTGGGTAAGCACACCGCTCACTATGGAAACCAATGACGGACTTTTCCTGAGCATCCATGAAGCCAATCTGACAGATTATGCAGCCATGAATCTTATCCCTAAAGAAGGTAGTATGACCCTGAAAGCCAATCTCACTCCATGGTCTACGGGAGAAAAAGTTTTTATGAAAGCTCCCGGTGTCACTCCCTGGCGCACGATGATTGTTGCTGAAAGCGCAGGTGATTTACTCCTGTCACGCCTTATGCTGAATCTGAACGAGCCTTGCCGCATTCAGGATACATCCTGGATACAACCCGGAAGATACATTGGAATCTGGTGGACTTACCACATGCATAAACACACCTGGCACACAGGCCCACGCCACGGCGCTACCACTGCCAATGCACTGCGGCATATAGACTTTGCCGCCCGACACGGTTTTCAGGGAGTACTTATTGAAGGTTGGAACAAAGGTTGGGATACTTATCATTTCAACTTTACCGAACCTTATCCTGACTTTGACCTGAAACAGATCACCGACTATGCCGCTTCCAAAGGCGTGACGCTTATCGGCCATCATGAAACGGACGGCTGGGTATCTGATTATGAAAACCAACTAGAAGCGGCCTTCAATTTATATAAAGATCACGGCGTGCAAATAGTCAAAACAGGCTATGTAGGCAAACTGCTGGATGGCAAAGAGCGACACAGCAGCCAGTTTGGTGTACGTCACTACCGGAAAGTTATTGAACTGGCAGCCGACAAGCATATTATGATTGACAATCACGAACCCGTGATGCCCACCGGACTGCAACGCACCTTCCCAAATCTGATGACACAAGAAGGTGTACGAGGACAGGAATGGGATGCTTGGGACAAAGATGGCGGCAATCCACCCGTACACACTACCATCATTCCCTTCACCCGTGGGCTGGCAGGTCCCATGGATTTCACGCCCGGCACTTTCCGCTTCGAAAATCCGGTGTTGCCTCAGACGCGTGTACAAACAACGCTTGCCAAACAATTGGCTTTATCCGTTGTGTTATACAGTCCCCTGCAAATGGCCTCCGATGAAATAGAAAACTACGAACGGAACCCTGAACCGTTTTCATTTATCACCACCTGCCCTACTACTTGGGAACAGACCATAGTACCCGAGGCAAAAATAGGCGAATATGTGACAATTGCCCGTAAAGAACGCGGAAGCAGCGGACGTTGGTTTATAGGAAGCATCACTAATGAACAACCTCGGGAGATGCAACTTCCCCTCTCCTTTCTGGATAAAGGAAAACGATATAAGGCTGTTATCTACAGAGATGGAGATAAGGCTGATTATCGTACCAACCCATACCCGGTGATAATAGAAGAACAGGAAGTAACCGGTGAATCGACCCTGCAAATAGCACAGGCACCGGGAGGAGGTACGGGAATTATACTCACTGTTCTCTCCTCATCCGGAGCAACCTCCGATATACAAAAATAAATGCCGGCACCAGGAACAGGACAGCCGCAATCCATGCCGTCGGATCACCGAAGCAGACCGCAAGATAGCCGAAAGCAGGCACTGCATAAAGACTGACCAGCACACGTGCTATCATTTCGGAAACTCCGGAAAGCATAGCAAGATTGGTATATCCCGCTCCCTGAATGGTATATCGCAGAATACAGAGCAATCCCAAAACCGGGAAGAAGGACACGGAAATATGCAGGAACAACTCCGTGTCCTTCAATATTTCCAGTTCAGACGCTTCCACAAAAAGCAAGGCAAACGTACGTGCCCCCAGCATCAATACGCAGAACGTAAATGCCCAGTAAATAATCATCATTAACGCACTTACCTTTACTCCCATCCAAATGCGTTCGGGCTTGCCCGCACCATAATTCTGTCCAGTATAAGTAGCCATAGCAATGCCCAGACTTTCAAGCGGGCACATAAAGAACATCTTGATGCGCATGGCAGCCGTAAAAGCTGCTACACAAGCAGTTCCCAATGCATTGTTAGCGCTTTGCAACATGATGCTTCCGATAGCGGTAATCGAAAATTGCAATCCCATAGGTACACCGATATACATCAATCTCCGTGCCAGAGCACCGTTGAACTTCCGTTCATCCGGTGTTCCCCGCAATATATCAAAACGGCGCATCATGTATCCATAACACAACACAGCCGACACACCTTGTGAAAAGACCGTAGCGATGGCAGCTCCCGCCACTCCCCAATCCAGCACCAGGATACAGAACAAATCAAGCAAAATATTAAGCACAGCAGAGAACAGCAGAAACCAGAAAGGCGTCTTACTATCGCCCAAAGCACGAATGATGCTGGACAACAAATTATAAAAGAAAGTACAGGGAACTCCGATAAACGTTATCAATAAATAATAGTAGGCATCCTGGAATATGATATCCGGTGTACGCATCATCAGCAGGATATCCCCACACAGAATACCCGTAACCACCGCAATCACCACCGACATCACCGCCGCCAGTTGCAAACTGACCGATATATAACGACGCATCGTGCTATAATCCCGCGCTCCGAATTTCTGCGCCACAGGAATACCGAAACCTCCACAACATCCATTGCAGAAACCAAGAATAAGGAAAACTACCGAAGTACTTGCTCCAACCGAAGCCAGTGCATTAATGCCCAAGAATTTACCTACGATTGCCGCGTCGACCAGAGAGTATGTCTGTTGTAGCAGGTTTCCCATCAACAGAGGCATAGTGAAATTGAATATCAACGGCAATGCGCGTCCTGCCGTCATTTCTCTTGATGTTGCCATAAATTAATCCTCTGAAAATTGCACGCAAAGGTAGAAAAAGATAAGATTAAAGGAATTGACAAACATCAAAAATATGCTTCGCCATGAAAAGAATTAAACTACAGTCCGCCCGCACCTTTCAAGACTGAACTATGTGCCAGGTATTCGGGAGTTTCAGCATAGATATACATCACACTTCCTCCTTTGATGGCATCAATGATAGGACGGGAAAGTTTTTGCGGAACAGCCGGACAGCCAAAGCTTCTTCCCAACCGTCCCCCTCGGCTGACTACCGAAGGATCGGCATAAGCCGCCCCATGCATCACAATGGCACGCTCACGAGCCCGGTCGTTGATTCCTTTTTCCAAACCATTCAAAATAAGCGAATACCCATTCTTTCCCTGATAAGTAGATTCTGTAAGATAGAACCCCAGTGAACTTTTGTAGGAACCATATTCGTTGGAGAAGGAAGTGGCATAGTTATCACCGCTATTCTTTCCGTGGGAAACAACCGATGAAAAAAGTACTTTATGCTCCCTCATATCAAATACAAAAAGACGTTTTGCAGTAGAAGGACGGGAAAAGTCTATCAATGTCAACACCTCCCGTTTGCGATTGTCTATTTTATAATAACCTGCTACAGCCTGCCAGAAAGCTTTCCAGTTAACGACTCCTTCCAACTGCATGGAACGGTATAAGCTCGCATAAGCCTCAACATCAGATACAGCAGCCCTTTCAGCAGAATCAGGAGTGCTATCTGACGACTTGCCGCCCAGAAATAAGGTACAAGGAAGAAACAAGAATAAAATGAATACAATAAATCGCAACATAAAACTTTAGCCAGAGAAATAACGGCGGCTAAATTACATTTTTTTCTCCAGACACCTATCACACAGATAGTTAAAAATGAGGATTCACTATTCAATCACCACAACCAAAGAGCGTTCGGTAGGTGCCCAATCAAAAACGAACTTGGAATGTGAAGTGGCATTGCGTACACACATATGCGAACGTGGAGTAGTCCCTAACGACCAGCTATACTCAATCATACTTGTACGCGGTGCATTCACCGGCACTCCGTGAATATAAGCTCCGTTCGTAAAACGACTGGCATAGGGGGCATAGCCTCCTGTCTCCGTTGAACCGTCTTTCAGGAACACCATACGCGTTTTCTTCTGTTGAAGCAGATACATTCCCAATGGGGTTTCCTGAGCATAAGGTGGAGCATGCATTCCGGTAGTGGCAGGATTCATGCTACGTATCTTCCACTCACCTTCCGAGACATGTTCCAAGGTAGTAATATTCTGATCCAGGCGGTCGACAAAAATCACATGATTAAAGACGGTGCTATCCGGCAATTGTTTCAGATAACTGCGTGGCGCCAGCCATTCTTCTTCAAAAGTGGCGGGTAATATCCGGTAAAAACTTCCTTCCTCGCCTTTCAGATAAGCGATAGTACCGTCTCTACCATAACGTTCGGGTACCAACGTATCAGCGGGCAGATACAGCGGCACCGATTGATAGCGCTCCACGCCCAATGTATCAGATACACGGCGGTACACATTCCGCACGAACTTACGTACCAGGGGAGCTTCTTTATTCAGATTCTTATAATTCTGCAACACCACCCACCTTGCAGTAGTATCGTGTTGCATATTCTCAATATAGGCCAGACAGTTCCGGATGACATCCCATTTGAAAGAGCGTACCGTATCCTTATATGGATAGGTATCTTCGAGGGTATGCTGGTCATAGAGCAATTCTTTGGTAAGAGAAATATCGGCAGCGGTCAACTGTTTCTCTTTAGGATGAGGAAATTCCAACACAGCCGTATCCTTAGGTTCAGCCTCCTGCACAACTACCGGCACAGGTGGTTCCTGCCGGTTACGACATCCGGCAAAAATCAAACCAACAGCCACGCAGGCAAAAAGAACGAAATGTTTCATAAAATGAAATTTAACTATAACCTAATAACGACTACCCGCCTGTTATTGTTGACTCTTTATAGAAATCAATTACATAATGAAGTAACATCAAGTATCGTTTCACCTCATTCAGGTAATACGGGTTTTCGCAAAGATAGGAATTTAATGGAAGCTTCCGAAAGATATTGACGGTATAATTTCAATCATCCGCTTACAAACAGAATCTTTTATATCAGGATTGAGCAAAACAGGAAGAATCTATTTATCAACATATTACAAAGTATCAACTCCTTGCATACAAAAAGTTAACTTCCTGTTGACAAGAAGTTGAGACCTTGTCGACAGGAAGTTAATACCTTGTAAGCGGAATATTTATCCCCTTATCAAATCATTGTAATAGATAGCTTTCTCAAATTACTCCAATACTTTCTTTTTCAGATTAAATGTTGACAATACTTTTTTGCCGGAATAGAGTGTCACTATCAAATCATATTCCTTTCCTTCCTCAAACCTATCTTTAGCAGAAAGCAATATGTCTGTTTTTTCATAAGGCTTCAATGCCGGAACCATACCGGAAGCTACTTTTATTGTTTTCCCTTCCTTTTTGTACCCTACTTCCACCAATGCTTTCTTCGATTCTACCTGACCGAAATTCTGTACTTCCACTGTACATTCCAGTCCCTTTCCGGATTTGGTAAAGATTGGGGCACGAGCTGAAAGGATCGGTTCTATATAATCAATGTATGGCAAACGCGCATACCCATAAAGCATTCTTCCATCTTTGTATTTTCCAATCAACTTCGGGGCAAATTCATCTTTAGTAATACCATTTCCTTTGCCATTGAAAGTTACAATCAAATCCTTGCCCGCATTTTCTGTGGTCAATACCTGACAGCCTCTGCCATAATTCACTTCTTCAGAAGCACCGAAACGCAAGGAATTCACATCTATATCCTTCTGGGGATTGAAACCTTCTTCCGCCTGTATCTTCACACGAATTGTTTTTGTACCCGAGGTGATAGGTTTCTCGTCCAGTATGGTAAGCAACAATCCCGGATTCAAGGGAATACTAATATTCTTTGAGCTATGGTGATCAAAAGGTTTATCTTCATTTTTAAGCGTATCGATTACTGCGAAATTAGCCTGAATGGCACGTCCGAATTTATCCTGATACACTTTAAGGCGTTCATATTTGAACCAGTCTTCCACCTGTCCGTCTGCATGTACAGCAACTCCCGGCATATAAGCTTCACCCGGATCGACCACCCAATTCACTCCATCCTTCGAACGAAGATAGAAAGCAATACGTCCCAGCCAATCATTAACAATCAGATGATACTGAATATGATCGCGCCAGATTACCGGATCCTCAAACCGACCGTCCACATCCGGATAAACCCGTTTGTCGGTCAGTTGATTGTATTCCGATAATCCATCTCTGCTGACCCAGATACCACCACCACGACAAACCATCACATAAGAGCTGTCTTCACGCTGGGCAAATGAAAGATTAGACAGGCCTTCGATAATACGGCGGTCGCGTGCATTGAAATCAAACTTTCCATATTCCCATTTTCCATTCAGATCATCGGATACATAACGTCCATCAATCACATAGACAACATACCGGCCATCTTTAGCACGGAACATTTCAGGATTATGCCCTTTACCTATGATACGAACAGGCTTGAAAGGCCCTGTCAGATTATCGCTTACGGTATGAAATACGTATGAGTTAGGCCATTCCATGTGTCCTTTAGGTGAACATTCCAGCCAGCCACAGACAAATAGATGATATTTACCATCTTCGCCTTTTCGGATATTTCCACCCCAATAGGACCAGATACCGTCTTCAATGCCATTATCTACATAACGTGGAAGCACACAGTCAGCACCCCATGTATCGGAGGAAAGTACATTTCCCTTCATCGGCAGAAAGCGATCCATAAAGCGGGCGCCTTTCACTAATTGTTTCCACTCCGCAGGACGTTCCCGTTCCGTTATTTGTGAAAAAGAGGAATGACTGATCAAGAACATGACTCCCAGTAGAGCAAATTTAAAGAGGCTTCTTTCCATAAATATAATATTAGAATTGGTTTTAAACAGATTTATGTGGTCAAAAATAGGAGAATTGCATGTAAAAGGAAAAGGAAAGAAAGCAAAAAGGTACGTAAACCTTTACGTAAACAGAGATTACAAAGTTTCAATTCTATCGATTGTCCTATAGCAAAACATATAGGCATAATTTCTTTTTATACGGTTATGAGTTAAATGATAAATAATCTTTTAGACGCGGATGACACGGATAACGC
>ENA-OZXH01000360-OZXH01000360.1-human-gut-metagenome-genome-assembly--contig:-NODE-360-length-15291-cov-5.379168_pt1 | contig 15291 bp, 10 predicted proteins | sample MGYA00243542_ERZ654097 | MGnify/ENA primary metagenome ERZ654097 (study PRJEB26926, sample SAMN06165280) | human gut metagenome | biome: ENVO:00009003; feature: ENVO:2100002; material: ENVO:00002003...
GTCTCGTGGGCTCGGAGATGTGTATAAGAGACAGGTTGTAGGTGGTTCTTCCGATTTTCTTTTTGATATGCGGACACTGTTCTTTGTCCGTTGTCTGCTTTTCTGTCTGTTCCATAAATCTCCTTTTCCCGACGTAAAAAGGTGCATGAAATCTTTTCTGTTTCCATGCACCTTACGCTGTGGTTAAATTGTGTTTTCGTGTTTCTTTTCCCGATTCTGCTCCCTTGCCTGCTCGTCTACTCTCTGCTGTACTTCCATTTCCCTGAGATTGCCTTTGAAAACGGAAAGCCTTGCAAGGTCGGTAGCAACCCTACTGCTTTTTCTCTGTATCTGCTCCTGCTGTGCCAACACCTCCGCTAACTGCTTATCAATATATGGCTTTGATATTTTCATATTTTCCGGCATGACTGCCTTTACCCTGTCACGATATATTGCATAGTTTTCAAGCTCTGTTTCATGCTTTTTCTTAAAGGAATTTTTCCTCAGTCCGCTTAATGCCTGATACTCTTTCATGACTGGCTGATACTACTTGTAATCGTCATAGTCAGATACCGCCTGCGTCCACTTCTCATAACGCACACTTAACTCTGAAAGTTCTGCCTTATTACATTTATCTACTGCTGAAGCTTTGGTCAATACAAAAGAATAATTCCTATGTCCAGCCAAGAAGTACATTATCTGCTGTTTGGTTTTTCTTTGATAACTTCAATGAAACTATCTTTTCCCATGTGAACAGTCAGTTTGACCTTGTTCCCCCCTGCTATGCTGAGCCCAAAACTCATCTGCCTGTTTAATCTTTTCTTCAGCTGTAATTTGTTTCTCCCCAGTTTTTGTCTCCTGAGTTTCTATCAAGTTATCAGCCGCAATCGGTTCATCTTTTTTTGTACCTGCGGTTTGCAGTATTGCATACGGGGCTGTGGGGTTTATTTCCTGCTATGCTTTGGCATCAAAGCTACTCTGCATATCTACCACGTTTACCATTTCTTCGCCTGCCATCGGAATCCCTCTCTTTGCATTCCCCCATGCTTCATTGTAGATCATGCACATTTCCGTCTGTCTGGATGCCTCCGCATTGGTGGTATACATCGTCCACCCATTATTGGAATAAGTCGCCACCATCTCCCCGTTTTTATCGTAAAACTCTATGTAATCGCTGTTGCCTGACGGCAGTTTCTGATATTTCACTTTCCCTTCAAGCAGTGTTGCCACAAAATCTATTGGCTTCAGCACATTCTGTCTGTTCCTTGAAATAGCTTTCAGCCCGGAAGTAATAATCCCTTTTCTGTCCGGGGACACTTCCGATGTGTAGCTTTTCATCAGCCTATTAAATCCTTCGGATTTGTTTTGGAACTGCCCTTTTTCAAAATCCTCATAAGCTTGTTCCCTGATCTGCTTCCGGTATTCTTTATCACTGACACCGCTTTTCTTTTTAGAGAAAATATATTTGTCATTGAAGTCCGGCAGATGGATGCCGCCTATACTGCCTGTTCCAGAAAAGAACCTTTGTTGTAATGAACCATTGGACGAATTAACTTGCATTATACCACCCTCTCCTGTAAATTTCCTAGTCTATCCAATATTTGATACATCTGGCTATTGCCAAATATATAACTTTGCAAAACAAGCGGTCTCTCTGCCCGTCTGTTTTCTCGGTACAGCTTCATATAGGCATCCTTAGCCTGATAAAAGCTGTCCTCCAATTCTTCCATCTCCTCTGTTGGCATTTCAGGAATATTCCCCTGAATGACCTGCCCCTGGGCTGTTATTCTGGCACAGGATTTCTGCCATGCCACTTCCTGCTCAAATTGTATATCCAGCCACTCTATCTCATCTTCTTTTGTCAGCGGCGTCCCATCTACCTTATAATACTGTTCATTTTCATAGCGCTGTTCAATTTCAGAATACAGCCTTGCATAACTCAGCCCACAAGCATTCACAACATCCGAATAGCCATACTGCCCTTTTTCTTCCCTGATTTCCTTTAATATTCCAGCTCTCATATCGCTGAGTGATGCCGCCGACTGCACCACTGTATGCTTAATTTTATCCATTAAGATTTCCCTGTTTTTCGATAATTGGGAAACCTCTAAAGTATCCTTATGAAACACTTTCTGGTCTTCATTTTGGCTTTCCTGTTTTCCCAAATATTCCCTATCAAACTTGAAAAAATCCGGCAGATGAATAGGATGACTTAAAAATGTAATTGACATATCTCTTTCTCCTTACTTAAAATCACTATCCAAGCGAAAAAGCACTATCCGTAACCGCTTCCGTCATAGCATTTGCTTCATAAGCATTAGACGCTTTTGACAACAGCCTTTCATTGTTCCACGACCGTAATAATCGGCTTCTTTCCTGTTCCTGCTTTGCAATCTTTTCATTCAACATTTCCTGCTGCTGTTTTTTAACCTGCGCCCGTTTTTCCAGATATTCTTCCAAAAGCTCTTTTTGTCTATCTTTCTTGTTGCTTGTCTTTTTATAAAAACTGTTTTGTGAACGAGCATAAAATTCCGATTGATTATTAACACCAGACCATGAATCGCCCCTATAATCTTTAGCAGTAGCTCCTACAGTGAGCACCATAGAAGCTTCCAACGGTGCAAAGGACGAAGTTAAGTCACGTTTAAGTGCTGATAATATCTTTTCCCTGTACTCCGGATCATCTTTCATATTCTTAAATGCTTCCTCTGATATGTTGATAGCCACATTGGTTATAGTTCTATTTCTGGGTATCTTATCAATTTCAGCATAAAATTCCTTTTTGAAAATCGCCATTTCTTCCGCTTCTGATAATTCCCTTGTATTGCCCGTTTCTCCCGTGCTGTTTACGCTCTTTGTACTTTTCGTTGTTGCAACATTGTTCTGATAATAACTCTGTCCTACTCCACTAATAGCCATTTTTAATCCTCCTTTGTCATCAATTTTTTATATTGCCGCCCCTGCCCCCTTGCAATAAGTCCGGGCAGTCCGCAAAAGCAAAGGTTTATGCACCTTGCGGAATATGAACAATTTCTCCTTATGCCTTTATATCAAAACTTGCCCCTGTCGGCGCAGATGTACCAGAAACCGTAGCTAAGAGGTTCTGCGTAACACTTTTTACATCAGTGCCAGTAGCTGATATTGTAAACGTTTCATCTTCTGTCAGCTTCTCCAACTGCGCCTTTTTCTCTGCCCGTCTCTTAGCTGCCTTTTCTTCTGAGATTTTTCTTTCCTCACGCTTTTTCTGTAATCTTTCTTTTTGTTTCTTTTCCGCATTCAATATAGTTGAATTTTGTTTTGAACCACTGGTTCTTGTCATACCTCCGCAAGTAACAGAAGCATTCCCATCGGCATCTATTACAGTTGTAACACCATGTATCACTGCATTATCAGCTTTGGCTTGTGCAAACATTCTATTCTGTCCCGGTACTGCACCAGTTAAATTAAACTCTACTTTCTTGGCAAATTCCGGATCATTTGCCATTTTCTTTAGACATTCGCTAGAAAGATTTATTACCACTTTATTTTCATTTCCACTCATAAGACTGCTACCCGTATTAAAAGTAATCTCCGGGAACTTTTTACACAGTTTCTCATAATATTCCTGCACTTTGTCCTTTCCATTGTTTTCTCCTTTGGTTATGTTCTTCACAAGCTCTGCTTCCATCATAATATTTGCATCATAAGCATTGGAAGCTTTTGCCATCTGCCTCTCACTGTTCCATGACTGAGTCTGTCTACTTCTTTCCAGTTCCATCTTTGCAATTTTTTTATTTAACATTTCCTGCTTTGCAATCTTTTCTTCCAACGCCTCCTGCTGAAATTCCTTCATCTGCGCCCGCTTTTCCAAATATTCTTCCAGCAGTTCCTTCTGCCTTGCCTTTTTCTGCCGTCCGGCATCAGTTCCCTTTGCGGAGGAACTCCCGGAATAACCGTCATTCTCCTTCATGCCCTGCGTATAGCCGTAACATTTCTCATATGTGTCATCTATATGCATATATGATATTTGTGGAATATAGTTTCCAAAATTAACTGCCTTATTCTTCGCTAAAGCGTCTAATATTTTCTTCTCATATTCCGGATCAGTCTGCATTCTTTTATAAGCGGCATCCGTAATATCTATAATATCATTTCTATTCCGCTGCGATGGATGTGTATATAATGAATTCATCTTTTCATTAAAATACTCCTTGTATTCCTCCAAGGTCATATCTTCCGAGGAAACCTGACTTTTGTCTGTGACCTTTTCCGCAAATCCCGCTTGTTTTTCCTCCTTCCTCAAACCCATGTAACTCTTTGCTGTTTCATAATAACTGCCATAAACTGAACCTACATCCATTACTACATTCTCCTTCCTTTTTCATATTTTTTTATTTTATTTCCTTCTGCTGCAGCATTACTGTGACTTTAAACACATCGTTTTTTATTTTGATATCCATATCTCCAAGATAATGGTCTGCCACATTCTTTACATTTTTTAACCCTATTCCATGCTCCATCAAAATATCCGGCAGATCGCTCTGTTTCGTTGTCATCGGGACGATACCTCCATCTTCCCATATCACTTTCCCATCAAAGCTGTTTTCCACTTCAATCAGTAGGAAATGATTCTTTTTCTTTAAAGTCAGATTGATATATCGCTGTTCCTGCTCCAGTTTCTCGCAGGCTTCTATGGCATTGTCTAAAAGGTTATTCAGAATGATACCTATATCAAATGCAGAAATTGTGTCTGTGTCCCCCAAGTTAAATTTTACTTGAAACGAAATACCTGCATTTTCCGCTTTCTGGTATTTATCATTGATAATCACATCTGTGACCGCATTTCCTGTATTGAATTTATAGTCCATAGTCTGTATGGTTTCATCCAGTTTTTCGATATAATTCTCTACTTCATCATATTTCTCACTTGCCACCAGCCCTTTTATATTCGTCATATGGTTTTTCATCTCATGCCTTACTCTGCGAATGCTCCCGTAGAAGTTCTCTGCTTCTTCCAGTCTCTGCTTCATGGCTTTGACCTGTTGTTCTTCCACAAAATGTTTCTGCCGTTCTTTTTGAAGCTTCCTGTAGTTCTGGTAGATGTATATTGCCGAAATTTCCCCCACATAGATAAGAACCGCAATTATCGGTAATTTCCACAACATTTCCTGCTTGTCATCATACAACAGAAAAACTCCACCCTCGATTTGCACTACGGAAAGGTCTACGCTTATTCCTACAATCATACTCCCTACAATATTCAGTACTGAAAGGAATATCGTTTCCTGCCATCTCAGCATAAACGGTTTCTTTACGATTTTTATCACGACACCTGTCATAATCAGTAATACCAACGTGTACGATAAAAGCAGGATGCCCATACCTATCGCCATACCCAGATAAACCCGAAATATATATTCCTCACTCAGAACATCCAACCCTCTAAATATGCTCTCCACTGTACATTGATAAATACTGTCTGCAATCAAATAACTTAACGCATGAAAATTGTAAAACAGCAGCAGTATGAATACCGCCTTTTCCAAATGTTTTTGGTATTTGCAAAAACAATATCCCAACACAATGACAGCGGACATTGTATATCGTATTACCCCAGGATTTTCCAGCCATAGCCCCATGCAGATATTCATCACTGCCAATATTCCTGCAACAATCCATATCCCTTTCTCCCACCGAAAAAATACATTCCACAATACCAGAAAAAGAACGGTTTGCAGAATAATAGGATAGATTTCAAAAAGCTTGCGAATAATTTCATATGTAACCTGACTCAATTATCTTTCCTCCGAAATGTATTCCAAATAGCGCTTTACAAAGTCCTGATATTTATACTTGGATATCCGCAAACTGTCCCCATTTTTCATTTTCACCTCTGTCCGGTCATATCGTTCCACATATTTCATGTTGACCAGATAGCCTTTGTGTATACGGAAAAAATCCGGCTTAAGCTCGCTTTCCAGTGAGCTGATCTTGTCATAATATTCAATTTTTTCATGCCGCAAATACAAGGTCACTTTTCGATTACTGCTTTCAATATAGTAAATATCATCTGCTGAAACACTTCTTGTTCTATTTCCATTCCGAACTAATACTTCTTTTGGTTTTTCCTTTTTCTTTGCCATCAAATATTGATACTCCCGTATGGTCTGTGCAAAAACCTGCTCAAAATTGCTTTCCTGAATCGGTTTTACAATATACTGAAAAGCATTAACAGAAAAAGCCTCCTGCATATATTCCGGATATCCCGTTACAAATATCAGAAGCGGCAGGCTTCCCCACACTGCTTCTTTCTTGCTTTCCATCTGGCTCCTGAGCTGCTTTGCCACAGTCATTCCATCCTCATCTCCCATAGAGATATCCAGAAAAAGTATGTCTATTTCTTCTGCATTTGTCTCATCCTGAAACTCCAATAATTCCTTGCCCGATGAAAACTCTGTTATCTTACAAAAAGGTTCCTGCTTCTGTATCAGCTTGCGTATGTAAATGCGTATATTTTCCTCATCATCGCAAATTGCTATGTTCAACTATTCCACCTCATTTTCATGGCTCATTATCAAATATGGATAACATCATCTATTGTTCATTTATATTATCGGCAGATTTCTTTCTTTAAATTCGGAAATGTTGTGACTGGACTTCTGAATGTTGCGACTGGACTCTAATCTTCCCGACAATTATCATCTGAATTGATTTTCTCCATCCGTAAGAAGATTAGTTGCAACAGGGTATGTAAAGACTTTGTCCCTGATACTTGCAAACGCCTTTTAAGAGCACCATTTGTCTGCAATGGTTGTCCATCTAAAACTGGTTGTCGCAAGGGAAGCAGCTTTGACAAGCTCACTCAGTGGGATACTGATAAAATCATGAATCATATCAATTCATCAGCAAGAGCCAGCCTGAATGGTCTTCCTCCCATCAGACTGGCTCAGTTACTTTTTGACCAGGAAACATACCATGTTTTTAAATTAAGAGAGATATCTCCAGATGATATCATCCTTACACCTGATCTTATAAAATAATTTTTTTGACAAGGAATAAAGGATCATCGAAAACATACATAATCCGCTTCAGGCGAGTGGAATTTAGTCTTACCGGATACAGTACAGTCGTCTGTTTGCTATGCAGTTTTTTCCCTAACATTCTTCGTCATGACCCTATTATAAGCCATTTTTCGTCTGTTGCAATCTATTTTCTTAGTTGTAATTATCAGAATTTAGTCTGCAGAGTGGAATTAAATTTTACAGTGGAATTTACTTTTTCACTCAACCTGATCCATCTGATAATACTTCAATTCTTAGTTTTTTCCAAAAAAATATTGATGTTTCATATCGCCAACTGTATTTTCTTTTCTCTGTCCTTTCCCTTAAAGTGAAAAGTTCCCTGCACAGGCCACGGTGAACCATACCATAGTCCACCTGACCGGCACAGTAATCCCTTTGTGCCTATTTTATGATTTCATAGAGCAGGCTGCTCTTTCCTCCGTTCTCACGCCATCTCTGCTTTTTCTGTATAAATCCTGCACACTCCAGATCGTGGATTGCACGCTTGACCGTACTTACAGACAGGTGCAGCTCTCTGGCAATGGTACCGATTGCCGGATAGCATGTCCTCTCCCTGTCCGCACGAGTCTCCAGATACAGATAGACCGCCACCGCCCTGTGTGGCAGCTCCGTTTCATAGATTTCTTTCCTAGTCACCCTGCCTCCTAATCTTCCGTCCGTAAGGTCTGCCGCATCTTTTTCATGGTGTCCGTCAGCGGTGTCTGCTGCATGCCTCCTGTCCTTGCCGTTTCTGCAGGTGTCTCGTCTGGTTCTTCCATACAGCACATATATCTCCGTATGATCTCCTCTTCAATTTCCTGCTTGTCTGCGTATGCTACCTTTCTTGCAGATTTTTCTTCAATCTCATAGGGTTCTTCAAATGTGATGCCCCATTTTAAGAACAGTTTCAGTTTTGTCCGCATAGGGTGAGTCCCGGTCTTTGATACGATAAAGTTTCCTTTGGGCAGTGACTTCAATTCATCCGCTGTCATGAGCGGTCTTTGGATCATCTGGAGGGACTGGCTCGGATCATTCTTTCCCCGGCTGATGGAACCGGACATGACGGTTTTGCAGCCCAGGCTCTTGGAGAGCACTTCCGCTGATTCCGAGTTCGGTGCGAACCCTCCGAAGATGGTATCCTGACAGTTATCGATAATGATTTCTGCACCCTCTTTCCCATAATTCTTATTAAGCTGGGCAAAGGACTGGATCATGGGTACGATACTCACCCTTCTGGATCGGGACGCTGAGAACATCATCTCTGCACTTTCAATCTTCGGAATCGTTCCGACCTCATCCCAGAAGAAAACCACACGATTGTCCAGTTTCCCTCCGTTCTCGTCTGCCACCACGAGGATTTCCCGGTAGAGCTGCTGTAAGATCAGAGAAATAATAAAATACTTGGTATTGTCCTCCTCCGGCATGACCAGAAACACCGCCGTCTTTTTTTTGCAGAAAAGCTCTGCATCGATGGCGGTATCAAAACAGAGTATCTGCTCCAGCTCGGAATCCAGAAAAGCATTCAGTCTGGACAACGCTGTGGAGAGAACCGACTGCATGGACTGCTCTGCCGTATTTAAGGCTGCCCCTGCAAACCATTTCGCCTTGTGGGTATCCGGGAGTTTTGCCAGAAGTAGCTGGAACTGGTTTTTCCCTTTCACTTTAGATGGTGCAAGTAAATCCTGTATCAGTTTGAACACGCTGATGATATGCCTCTTTCCATCCGGGCAGAATTCCGCAATGAGCAGAATGGCTGCCGTCAGCACGCCTTCTGCCGCATCATAGAAAAATGCATTCTGTCCATAGCTCGAACTGTCCGTACCACCGGAGGAGATAATGGTCTTTGCCGTAATCTTTGCATACTTTTCCGCTTTTGCCTTGGCACTCAGGTTCGTATGGTCTGCAAGATACTCATCCATGTATTTGTTGACCAGATGGAGCATATTGTCACCATCGCTTCTGGTCGGATTACGGAGATCGATGACTGCCGTATGGTAGCCATAGTATTTTTTTGCAATGCCTGCATAGTTGCGGTATAAATCTCCCTTTGTGTCCGTGGTCAGTAAACTCATTCCACAGGCACAGGCATATTCAATGTTGGGATACAGAAAATGTGCGGTCTTTCCGACTCCTGCCGCACCGATCATCAGGCAATGCACATCCCCGGTATCCACCAGTGCGTATAGTTTTCCTGCCCGCTCCATGCTGCCGAGTACCAGTCCCTGTGCAGCCGGCAGGTTCTCACCCCTGCGCCACAGCTCCGGTTCATAGGGCACCTGCACATAGGTTTCTGCGATTTCCTTTTTCGTGGCAAATCTCGCCGTTCCATGCTGACCGTCCCCGACAGTCCTGCTCTTGATTCCGTTTAATGTATAATAGTGTGACAGAAGTGACACGCCTCCAATCACGGAAAACATTGCCACCCCTGCGATCACCAGCATCACGACTGGCTGCATAGCATCATTCCTCCCTCCTGATGTTCCATTTTCTGTTCCTTCACAGTCTGTTTTGCCGGCTTCATCTGCTCTTCCCCGCAGTCGATGGCAACAAAAATATGAGCCCGGATGCATTCCATCGCAAGGCTCATACATTTTCTGGCAAGCAGTTCCTGATTCTCTTTTTGTTCTAAGTCTTTTGTATCGAACACCTCCAGTGTTTCTTCAAAGGCTGCCTGCATCTGCCGGATGCGGGTGTTGAAGTTTCCCTTGTCTTTATGCGGCTGATAACGCTTTGACAGATTTTCCAGTATCTGGTCTGCACTGGTTTCCCTGCCAAGTGCGATTCCCTCTTTTTCCATGCACCGCACAAGCACTCCGGTCAAAAGCATCCCCGGTCCGTCAAAGGCATCCATAAGCTGTTCCCTGCCCCTGCCCTTTTTCAGTTCATTATAAATATCCTGATAATAACGGCAGATATAACTTCTGTTGGCATACTTGATGTTGATGGATTCCGTCACTTCTTTCAGCACCTCTGTCCATGCCCTGCATTCCATGACTCTCGGATGCTCCTGTGCCGGAATTGTTTCCTCACCATATCTGCCTTTTAAATCCTCATTCCAGTCTTTGCAGGCTGACTGTAACCTCTTTACCGCACCATATCCATTGCGTACCAGAATCTCTGCCAGTCTGCCGCACGCCTCTATGCCTGCCGGATCATGGTCAAGGCACAGCACAACCGTATCCAGTCTGGGATTGTCTTTCAATGCCTGCAGCATGGCATGCTCTGCCACACCGTTTAAGGTGATATAACTGTTCCCCTGCCAGTTCTCTGGATACAGGGACAGAAATGATAACAGGTCAATGGGTGCCTCAAACACATACAGTCTGTTCCCGTTTCCCCTGTATCCAAATCCGTAGGCAGCTTCCGAGCCTTCCTGATTCAGCCGGAAGCTCCTGCCGTCGGAACAGCTCCCCTTCACATGGATATGCCGGATTTTCCCCTCGCTGTCCAGTCCGGCAAACACAATGTTGTGATGCTCCGCAGATTCATATATGGTTCCTGCCTTCGCAAAATACGAGAGGATTTCCCTGTCAATATGGCGCTTCTGCAGAAGGTATGCATAGACTCTCTTCATGGTCGGATTTTTCTCCGGCAGTTTCAGTTCCTTTGGCTCTTTCGGTTCTTTTCTTTCCTCTGTCTGTTCTTTTTCTACAGACTGCCGTCCTTTCTCCGCTCTTCCCGGTTTTCTTTTTGTCTCCTGTCCTTTTCCCCGTTCAATAAGCTGCCCCTGTTCTCCATCCAGCAGGTAGCTTACCGCCTCCGGGTAGGACATCCCAAAGAATTCCTGCATGAAATCAATGGCATGGCTTCCAACCTGTCTGCTGTGGCGATACCAACTGCTCCCCCGGAAAGTCACACTCCTGTGCCGTTTCCAGCGCCATTCATTCCCGGAACGCTCCACCTCCTCATGCTCCCGGCGAAGGATGTCCGCAATCTGTACTGCATTGGCACGCTCCTTCTGTTCCTCTGTAAAGTAAATAAAATCTCCCAATCGTACCTCCTCTCATCATTTCTACCACTCCTCCAGTGATCACTGTGTCTGTACCATGTTCTCATGGTCATCCACGGCATGTCCCTGTGCAATCTTCTTCTGCCGGATTTTTCGTGCCAGCTTTCTGTCAATCCCCTGCCTGCGTCCTCCACTCTTTCTTCCAGCCACATTCTCTTCGATGATATGTTCCAGATGCCGCATGAGCCTTGTTGCCATTAAGAACAGATCGGGGTGTGGCATATCATTCCAGTGTTCTAAAAAATACGCTGCATAAATATTTCCCTGCTCTGCGGATTTTAAAAAATAATCGTATGCCAGTTCCTTGTCCTGCTGGACATCCTTTCCGATCAGATACACTTTCCCAAGGGCATATTGTGCATACTGGTTTCCGGTGTCTGCCGCCATCTTCAGATAATGCAGTGCCAGTTCCGTGTTCTTTGGCAGTTCTTCTCCGGCAAGATAAAGTTTCCCTAACCTGTATGCTGCAAATTGATTTTTCTGTTTCGCAGCCAGTGTCAGATACTGTATGGCTGCCGGAATGTTTTTAGTGTCCTCTTCCAGATATATTTTCCCAAGCTGATACTGTGCATAGCTGTTTCTGGCATCTGCGGCACGTTTCAGGTGGAACACTGCTTTTTCCATGTCCTCTGCTACCAGTGTGCCTTCCCTGTACAACCGTCCGATTGCATAATCCGCAAACGGATTTTCCTGTGCGGCTGATTCTTCCAGCCACTTTACCGCTTTTGCAATCTTTGCGTAATCCGGTGCTGTCCCAGACTCCCCGCTTAACTTTTGGCTCTCCTGTCTGATATAGAGTCTGGCAAGCTGATAGGAGGCATGGGTGTTGCCATAATCAGATGCCTTTGTCAGATAATGTTCCGCTTTCGTTTCGTCTGCCTCTGTCCCGATCCCATGCAGATACATGCAGCCGATACGATACCAGAGCGTATCATCCTTTGATCTTTTCTCAAGATTCAGAAAACCTAGAAAGGCTGCACGATAACAATTTTCCGACTTTTCCTGATTTTTCTCTGTTCCGCATCCTGTCTCATACAGTTTTCCAAGTTCATACGCCGCATAGGGATTTCCCTTGCTGTAAGAACGGAACAGCAGACTATATGCGGTTTCCTCATCCTGCTCCACTCCTTTCCCCTGCAGATAGAGCATGCCAAGGGAATAGAGCGCATACTTATGTTCCTTTGCTGCCGCCTTGGAAAACCACTCCCCTGCCTGTTCCAGATTCTCTTCTGTGCCAAGTCCGTACTGATACATTTTTCCGATGCGGTATTCCAGATAGGTATTCTTTTTCTTCTGCTCTACATACTGCATTGCCGCTAATGCTTTTTTGTACCACACATCTGCCATTTCTTTATCTGCCTCACAGCCAATGCCCTGCGCATAAATCTTTCCCATGTCGTGCATGGCATACGCATTCCCATGCTCTGCCTCTTCCAGCATAATCTCATGGGCTGCCTCCTCATCCGGTTCTGCCTCCATCGTGCCATAGAGATATTCCCTCGCTTCTTTATACCGGTCTGTCCATCTGGCAAAATAAGAAATGGATTCCCCCTGCCCTTCTTCCTGCCTGTCTGATTCCTGCTCTTCCATTTCCGTCTGTTCAGGCAGGATATCCGGCATGTCCTCCCCCTGCAATGCGGCAAGGCTTTCTGTCTGCTGTTCGGATATCTCTTCCAGCCGTTCCATTCCTGTTTCCGCTTCTTCCAGATACAGATACCCTTCTCCAAAACGGACTGCCTCACGGATGACCATGTTTTTGATGCTCTTTAGCTCCTTCTGCTGTGACAGCGGTATCCTCTCTATTTCCGAATCTTTATAGTAATGCTGTATCTCCTCCCTGCTTTTTTGCCATGCCTGATAGCATTCTGCCACACGCTCTTCCTTTGCCAGTTCATCTACAATGTCATTTACGATGGCTTTCACATCTGCTTTCAAGTATCCATATACCTTTTTCCCTCCGGTATTTTTTAACCGTCTGGATAAAAGCTGCATCTGTTCTGCAATTTTGGGGTCATGGCAGACTCCCTCCTGCATTTGCTGCAACAAAAAAAGCAGACTTTTTTCTGCCTGCTCTTTTAACTGGTTTCTCTGTTCGGTTGCTTTCTCATAGATGCTTAGAAACTCCTGCCGGAAGATATCATGTGCGTATGCAGAACGCATGGCATCGATTCCCTTTGCCGTCAAGTATCCCTCGGACGGGTCAGAAGAATAGACCACCAGATGCACATGGGGATGATGGGATTCATTGTGGAACGCCGCATACCATTTCAGGTTCCGGCTGTCTATCTTATAATTCTCACACAGCAACTGCACCCTGCTCCTTAGTAATGCCTGCCACTGTGCGGCACTGTCATAGCCTAACCGCTCGGCATCCTCCCTCCGCAGGCTGATGACATTCGTCCAGATCACACCGGGATGATTTGCCACCTCTTCTGCCACACGGGACAGCACCACTGGTTCTCCCTCATTTGAAAACAGACCGTGAGTACCTATGATTTCTACTCCCGGTCTGTTTGCCAGATAATCCATGTAATTTTTCTTTTTCGCTATGATGTCAAGGTTATTCTCCAACGCCTGCGTGATAAACTCCGATGCATTTTCTCTGGTCGGTCTTTGGATATAATCGTGATATTCATGCATCCGGTTTGCATCTGGAATCTTCGCCAGAATATCTTCAATCAGACTTTTCTGCCTGTCGGTGGCTGGCAGTGAAGATGTCGTGCTGCCTACCTTCTCCACGCCCTCACGGGTGCCGATGTAATTGATGTAATTGGCAAGGTGCGCGGGCGGGGAGTTTTTGAGGTAGTTGCAGCGTAGGATAAGTTTGGGCATGGTGTCCTCCTTATTGGTGTGTCCCTAATTTCTTTTCCAGCTTTTCCACTATTTTTTTGAAATAATCTCTTTCTTCAATAAAATGCATATCACCAACTGCCTGATATATATTCAATATTTCCAGAACACTCTTATAGTCGTTGCCTCCTCTTTTATTTTCAACAAGTGCTTTCACAACAGCATCAAATCTGCTCTTATCCTTTTTATAGGCAGCCAGAAGCATCTCCAGATCATCTATTGTCATGATATAACATTCTGGGTCCTGCTCAAATATTTCCGGCAATGAAGCCATGATCATCTGCGTATTAGTCATACTCTCATACAAAAGAAAAACCTTTATTACTGGTTTCTCCCCTCTATATTCCTGCTCTGATACTTTCAACTGCTCATATGCCTCTTTTATGTTCCTGTTATAAAATGTATCAATCTGCCCAACATCCGGCACCTGCTGTTTTGCTCCCAGTCCAAGTAATCCTGATTTTAACTCAAACAAAAATACCGCTTCATCCACTTCAACATAATAATCTGCACTCTTTTTTCTTTCCTCTGGAATCTTATGCCATGAATTCTTGGGCAGATATAAACCTGCCAGTTCTTCAAAGTAATCCTCAAACATCTCTCCAAAAGCATTTATAAATTTTTGTCCCCAATGATTATTGTGATAGTAATCCCGAATCAGCCAGTACAATCCATCTGCTATCATCATCTGTACCAAATAGAAACTGACCGCAATCGTTTCTTTTGTCTTTTGCGTAATCACAAATGGTTTGTTGTAAAAAATCTGTTTTCCCAATGATGAGTTTCTCACTTGCTCATAAGTCACAGAATAATAACTTATAACCCGCTCCAGATTTTTCTTTGTCAGAATGCTATTTTCTTTTTCTCTATATAACTCTTCCGGTGCGCTTAATGGATCTGGATGAATAGAACACAGCCACCAGATAATACATTCTACTTCCAACAATTCCTCTGCTGTAAGTCCAAATAATTCATTTGTAATCACATTGATATCAACTATTTTTTTCCTGTTAATATTAGGCGAACCAATCAGCATATGGTAATTGCGGTTATAGTTCTGATATATCCATGCCGGATTTGCATATTTAAATTGTTCATATGACATTCCCATCAAATATTTGAATATACCAGGCAATCCATTATTTTCAATATATTCACTTCCTGAGTGCTTATTTTCATACCCACGGTACAGGTTGACCACTCTTCCTGCTAATTGTTCTGTCATAATATCATTTCTGTAATCATTAGCATTCGTGATAGAAAGATATGCCATGTTCGGAATATCCCATGCCGATAACATAACTTTTGCCTGCTTATGTATAAAACCATGCTGAATAATGTTTAAAGGAAATGTAATATTACATACCAAATGTTCATCTAATTTCTGTCTCTTATACACATCTGACGCTGCCG
>ENA-OZXH01000364-OZXH01000364.1-human-gut-metagenome-genome-assembly--contig:-NODE-364-length-15173-cov-5.125678_pt1 | contig 15173 bp, 17 predicted proteins | sample MGYA00243542_ERZ654097 | MGnify/ENA primary metagenome ERZ654097 (study PRJEB26926, sample SAMN06165280) | human gut metagenome | biome: ENVO:00009003; feature: ENVO:2100002; material: ENVO:00002003...
TTTATACAACAGACTTTTTTGTAGATGTGACAGAGGAAGTAATGGAGACTATTCGGGCAGCTAAACGTGCGGAGGCTGCTTATGACCGGAGGATGTATCGCTATAAGGCGTACTACTCCCTGGACTGCGACAACGGCATTGAAAATGCGATCCTGATGAAGCCCCAGACACCGGAGATGCTTCTGGAGGAAAAACAGTTTCAGGAGCAGGTCTATGCCGCTGTGATGAAGCTGCCGGAGAAACAGGCAAAGCGAATTTATGCCCGATACTATCTGGGAATGACGGTAAATGAAATTGCCGAAGTAGAAGGTGTAGACCCAAGCCGTGTCCGAGACAGTATCCGCCGTGGATTAAAGCAGCTTGTAAAATATTTTTGATAAAATTTCATTTGATGCGCCTGTTTTTTGCCTTTTTTGTCAGTGTTAATAAGAAGGACAAGTTTTCCTCCTTCATCAGTACATTGCCAATCGAATAGACAGCACAACAGGTACATAACCCATGTACGAGCGAATATGAAACACCGCGAAGATGGAGCAGTCAGGGAGGTGATGAAAGAACTGCTTCGGAGCGATCTACGATTTCATAAAACGGATTGTGGCAGATTTAGCGCGATGACTGCATGGGGGCTTAAAGATACTTCCTCACGGCCCGCCAAAGACTTGGGGGGAACCCTGCGGCACACGATACGAACGATGCTGCGGAGTTATGACAGCTGCGCCAGCGGAGACCTGTTGTGTTCCCATCGTCAGGGGGCGTGGCAAATATGACGAGTAATCCGAACAGAATAACAGTAGCCGCACCAGGTTTTTATCCGGAGATTTCTTTCAGACTGGTGCGGCTGTTTAAGTATTAAGATATTAAGGAGGCGAGAGTGATGTTTGAAAAATTCCATCGAGGCGACATATATTCGGCTGATTTAAGCCCTGGTATCGGCTCTGAACAAAGTGGCTCTCGTCCTGTACTCATTCTTCAAAACAATGTGGGAAATTGTTTCAGTCCTACGATTATTATTGCAGCAATCACCAGTGTAAGCAAAAAAAGCAGAAAGTTCCCCACGCATTACCACTTAAATGACAGATGCGGTTTGGTGAAACCATCTGTTGTTATGCTGGAACAGATCAGAACAATCGACAAGTCGAGGTTAAAAAACTATATTGGTCATCTAAACAAGGATGACATGGAAAACATAAACAAGACGCTCTTGTGCAGTCTGGGGATTACATAAAAGTGCCGAAAGGCCGTATCATTTTCAGGCTGTGCAAGTAGAGTTATAATTTCGTTAGGAATTGCGGAGGTGATTCTGAATGGAGAATATCCAGAATAAAAGCGCATTGATTCCTTCAGATGAAATCCGGTCAGAAGAACTTCTGGCGGAACAAAAATTTGAAGCGTTTATCACTTCGCTGGCACATATCATCGAGAAATATGGTATGAGAGTGCTGGGCGAGGTTGACGGAGCTGCGTGAGAATCGCAGCTTTACATAGGATATTTTCCAAAAGTAAATTTTGGAGGTATGAATTATGAACCGATATGGAAAACGCTGTGTTTTGTATCCGAGGGTCAGCACAGAGATGCAAGTGGACGGATACAGCCTGGAAGGTCAAAAAAATATGCTGACACGATTTGCGGATCGTGAGGAAATGATCGTTGTTGATACTTATGAAGATGCCGGTAAATCCGGTAAATCCATTGAGGGACGGCCTGCCTTTCAAAAAATGCTCAGAGATATTGAGGATGGCTTGGACATTGACTATATTTTAGTGTATAAGCTGTCACGGTTTGGCCGTAATGCAGCGGATATACTTAACTCTTTGGAGTTGGTTCAATCTTATGGTGTAAATCTGATTTGCATAGAAGAAGGGATTGATTCCTCTCAGACAAGCGGAAAACTTTTGATTTCTGTACTATCTGCTGTGGCTGAGATTGAGCGTGAGAATATTATCGAGCAGACGATGAACGGGCGGCGCGAAAAGGCACGGCAAGGTGGATGGAATGGTGGCTTTGCTCCATACGGATATACACTGGAAGATAACAAGCTGATGATTGAAGAAACAGAGGCTGTGGCAATACGGAAGATTTTTGAATTATATACTTCATCGGAAATCGGTTTGGGTGGTATTGCGAATCAGTTGAACTTACAAGGTATACGGAAAATTCCGAGGCAGAATGGCACATTAGAGGATTGGACAGGACATTTTATTAAACTGATATTGGATAACCCGGTTTATTGCGGTAAAATTGCCTATGGACGGAGAACGAAGGAAAAAGTCAAAGGCACAAAAAACGATTACCAGATGAAAAGAAATGACGATTACATTCTGACAGAGGGACAGCATAAAGGAATCGTTAGTGAGGAGGTATGGGAAAAGGCTCATGCCAAGCGCCTTAGAACCGGAGTAAAGCAACCGTCAAAAATTGGGCGGGATCGAGTTCATTTGTTATCCGGTCTGCTGAAATGCCCGGTTTGTGGAAGTCCCATGTATACGAATAAACACGCATGGACAAATAAAGATGGCACTTACAAAGAAATTTACTATTATGTATGTAGTCGGAATAGGATGGTCCGGGGTAAGCATTGTGAATATAAGGCAATGCTGAAAAAGACCGATATTGAACCGATGGTCATTGAGGCAATTCGTGAGATCGTAAGAAATGAGGAATATGCCCAAGCCATTAAAAAACGGATTGGCGTTCAGATTGACACGAAAGCAGTGGATAAAGAACTGGAGGGCTATCAGGCAAAGCTGAAGGAAGTTGATCTGAATAAGACAAGATTGGAACGGGAAATTGACAGTCTCCCTGCTGATGCAAAATACCGGGAACGAAAGCTCCATGATATGACCTTGCGGTTAGATTCCCTATATGATGTCATTGTTGAGCTGGAGGAAAAAATCGAAGATGCCAGACTTCGGCGAGATGCAATTAAGCAGCAGGCAATTACTCTTGAGAATATTTACAAAATCATGGTGAATTTCGACTGCGTTTATAATATAATAAATGACGAAGAAAAGAGAAATGTGGTCACAGCCTTGATTAAGGAAATTGAAATTTACAGGAATGACGAGTCTGAATATCCGCTAAAGCGGATTGGTCTGAATTTTCCGGTGTTCAAGGATGGCGGGGAAGTTACGGAGCTTTTGTGGGACAAAGGGAATACCGTTGAGACGGTTGTTTTGCTTTCCAAGGGAGAAATCGACTCGAAAAAAGTGCGGGTGGAGTTCTCGCTGGAGGATATGGATATGTCCGGGTTCCAGAAGGGCGCCACATATGAGCAGATCAAGACGTATGTGCTGGAGCATAGCGGCTTGAAGGTATCTTCTCTGTACATCTCCCAGGTCAAGCGGAAGTGCGGTCTGGATGTAGGACAGAATTATAACCTGTCAAAGAAGGAAGATGCTAAAGTACCGCAGTGTCCGCCGGAAAAGGAAGCTGCGATCAGGGATGCGTTGAAATATTTTCAGATGATTTAAGAGTCTATTGAGCAAAAAAGCAGTAAATCAATTTCAGATTTACTGCTTTTGCTGGCCGGGCCGGTGAGCTACGAGCATTCATGACTTTTTGATAACTTGTTCCATACTGATATATTAAGCGGAAAGTTGTGGCCCTGTATTTTCAGAGGGAAACGAATGCTCCTTGAATATATCCCACAAAATATGCCATCGCTATACTCAGTGCAATGCAACATATACATAGTATTTCAGCAATTACCTTTTTTTCGATTATTTCATTTATGGACTTTCCGTAATCAATAGTAGACCATACCATTGAAAGCAAAAATAGAATTGAAATCCATTGAGTATGAAATGATAGTCCCATGCTAACAAATACATAGTTTGAGATGATGTAAAAAGCGCTTCTGACTACAACTTCTGTCACTTTTACAATCCGATTTCTCATAGAATTCTCCCTCTCTGATAATACTGTGGGCGGCAGCACTCCTTGCTGTCGCCCCTTGATTGCCTATCTGCAAAGGCGGGCGGGGCTGTCAACGGCGGCGCTTGCGCCGTTCATCTTGACCGTTGACTGGCTCGGCTGGCTTTGCTATTCCGTGATCTCTTTCAGTTATTGTCAAAGGAAATGTAGATAGTTAGACTATTGGGTATGTAGCTGATACTTAACCACTTTTCGTCGTTTGATAAAAGTGTCCCGATAGAAACATAGTTTTCTCCCTCGATTTCCTCTGACACATTTTCAATTACGGAAAAGCCTTCTTGGTTCAAAAGCTCCATATACTCGTTATAGTCGTTTTCGCTAATACCGGTAAGGTTGATATTACAATTCTCATGTTCTGTATCAAGTGTAGCCCATGCAACCGTACCAGGCGCAACAGGAAGCCCCTCTGTGTACTCATTCTCAGGCCAAACACCCTCGTCCAATTTTGTAACACTATTAGATTGCGTATTGTTCTCATTGCTTGTCGGTGTAGATGAGGTATTTTGATTAGAACACGCAGCCAAAAAAATCATAATCATGATTGTGAATACAGAAATATATTTCTTCATTGGTTACCTCCTGTTTTTGTGTATGGTTCGGATAATTAACAAAAGAGCAATAGCTGTTGCTGCAAACCCAATAGCCAAAAGGATTTGCGAAATATCAAAGGCAAACGCGCCCTCAATCTGTATATTTGTTGTCGCGTCGGCTTGTCCGATTGCTCCTTCTGGTACTTTTCCTGATTGTGTAACAGCATATACCGAAAAGGCAGCAGCCGCGATAACAAGCGCAGCAAGAGTAGAAATGATACCGTTCCTTTTTTTCGATTTGGTGTTATCAATGCCAAACTGTTCTGCGGTGCTGTCTGCAAATTCTTTTGGCGTCCCCAAACGCTGGATAATCTGCTGCTCTGTTTCTCCATGCTCCATAGCAGACGCAAAAACTTCATTCAAGTCACGTACAACCTCTTTTTTCATTTTGCGTGGTAAAGATAGTTCCTTTTCAACCTGTTTGATATATTGTTCTTTCATTTGGATACCCTCGCTTGTTGATAACTTTCTATAAAGCCGTTTACGCAGTTTTCATAGCTTGACCAAAATAAGATTAGTTCATCAAGTACATTCCTGCCTTTATCCGTTAAAGAATAATACTTTTTTGAGCCGCCATTTGCCGCAGCCGGAGCCAATCGGCATTTGATTAGTTCTGCTTCCTGCAAACGATACAAAATGGGGTAAATGGTTCCCTCTTTCGCATATCCCAAAACAGACGCACTATTGTTCAATTCAGTTATAATTTCATATCCATAAGTTTCCTTGCGTCCGATTAGGCACAAAAGTATCATTTCCAGAGAGCCTTTTTTGAATTGCTGGACATATTTGTTATTCATATCGTCGCCTCTCTTTAGCTTTGCTATTTAGGCTCGCTAAGTAGCAACTATATTATATCTCTTCCGAAGTATCAGAGTCAATAGGCTTAACGAAAAAGTTACAAGATGTCTGTGTAAGGTAATGACAGAATAGCGGTGTGCTGGCGAACTATGCTTTATTTTGTTTTTTATCTAAATCATTCAATAGGGCGGTAGCATCCCTATTGGCAAGGGGATTCCAAAAGGGAACAGCGTTCTCCTTTGTCTGGGGTGTTCAGAGGGGATAGTGTTCCCCTTTGACCGGAAGAATCCAAAGAAACCGGCGGTTTCGTGGCACACGATTTTCCGTAGGAAAGTCTAGTGTGTTATACCTTTGTGGAGCAGATGGCAGCCGGAATTGTAGCACACCCTGAAAAGTGTGGCCACAGTTGCGGCGTTCTGGCGGGAAAGGTTGCCCCTTGCGGGGCAGCATAAGCGACAGAAAAAGGCTGGCAGGCGGTGCGGGCAAGCACTGTCTGTCAGCCGTGTCATTTGCGGAACAAAGGTATATCAAAGCCCCCGTCAGCCGCTGCTTCCCATCGTATCAGAACCACCACGGCAGCTTTCCGCGCAGGCTGTCCATCGCCTCGCCCTCCACCTTCTTTGTCCGGCTCTCGCTGAGATGGAAATGGAGCGCCGCGCCGATCAGCGGGTGCTCGATTCCATCGGTAAAGCCATAGCGGTACAGCAGATAGGTCTGCTCTCTGGCTGTCAGCTTGTCCAGCGCCGCATACAATTCTATCAGCTGCTCTTTTTGGATATAGATTTGCTCCGGCGTTTGGGTGTGAGGGTCGGCTATGGCTTCGATCCGCAGCATCCGTTCATCCTCTGAGAGAACGTCATCCAGATATACTCTCTGGAAGCCGGGGGCGTCTTTCTTATCCACCATCCGTTGCTCAAATAAACCGAGGGCGGCGCGGATGCAGTCCGTCATGGCGTTGCGGAGCGCCGGTGCTGCATAGGTCAGAAATTTCATGCCCCGTCCGGCATCAAACAAAGGGATCGCGTTCAGCAGGCCGATACTTCCCTCCTGCATCAAATCATCCAAATCAATTCCAATATCATTTTCATCCAGCCCCATGTTTCGGTATTGCTCCAGCGCAATTTTTCGGATGAATCCCAGATTCTTTTCCAGCAGAATGTCACGGGCAGCCGTATCCCCTTTCTGTGCCAGTCTGCACAGCTGCTCATTGCTCCGGGTCGGCATTTTGCTTCTCCTGCGCGTGGTCTAAGGTGGATTGGAGAAATTCCGTCAGCGCCTGACCGAACTTGTCTAATGCTTCCTTTTGCACACCGTCCATCCCCGCTGCGCTCTGGGTGACGGCGGCGGAAATCATTTCGGGCGTGATGGTCGGAGTATGAACATCCGCCCCTTTGGTGAGTTCGGTAAACATCTGCTGAGTGATGCCCTTGGTCAAGGACTGCGCTGCTGTGAAATCGTTGCCGATCTCTTTCTTCACTTCCCGCAGCGCCGCCATAAATGTGTTCTGTATCATCGTCAGGTCTGCCTGATATACGGGAACTTTCTGCCGGTTGACAGTTCTGGCCGCCTGCACCGCAGCGTCTGTTTTATTGTTTCGGCGCAGCATGGCGCTGAGAGTAGTAAGCATCTGGTTCTGTCCGGCGAAACCGGCGGCCAGCGTATCGTCAAAATATTGCTCAATCATATAGGTGACTTCTGCAAAGCGAGGGCTTTCCAAAAGGCGGTTGACGATCTCTGCATTGGCTTTTCCGGTGTACAGATTCCGCGCCGCCTGCACCGACAGGCCCAGTTCTTCAATATCAAAATTTGTCCGGTCGGGCGTGTTGACTTCCCCCAGCAGGAAATCTGTGGAGACTTCAAACACTTTCGCAATGCGGAGCAAATGTTCTGTGCTGATCTTATCAGTCTTACCGCTGACAAACCGGCTGATGGCGCTCTCGGTGCTGCCGATGCGGGTCGCCAGCTGTGCCTGGGTAATTTTATGTTCCTTCATAAGCTCCTGCATCCGCTGCCGGATATTGCCGGGCAGATAGGCTCCCTCCATGTGACGCACCTCTCTTCTGAAAACTCTCTTTATCCATTATACCTGATAAAACCAGCGCGGGCAAATGCTTTCCGCTGGCTTCGCCGCTCTGAGGTCTTGCATTTTTGCAAGATTTCAGGGCGGCGTTTTTTCATTTCTTGCACTTTTAGCGGATTTTTCGGTTTATAGGCTTTTTCCCCGTATATTCAGGCAGACGGGCAGATACCGTCAATAAATAATGGAGGACAAAGCCTATGAATTTATTTGAAACTGTAAAATCCGCTGTCACCGTGAAGCAGGCCGCCGAATACTACGGCTGTAAGGTCAACCGGGGCGATATGATCTGCTGCCCCTTCCACGATGACCGGCATCCCAGCATGAAGCTGAACAGGGATTATTTCTATTGCTTTGGCTGCGGGGCTACCGGGGATGTGATCGATTTTGTGGCGCGGCTGTTCGGCCTGAGCAGCTACGAGGCCGCAAAGAAGCTGGCCTATGACTTTGGCATCGACCCGGACAAGCCCCCGGCAGCGATGGCTTTGAAAAAGCCCTATCCGCTGGCGCAGGCTTTCCGCAACGATGAGATACACTGCCAGCGGGTGCTCTGCGATTATCTGCATCTGCTGGAACGCTGGAAGGTCGAATATGCCCCGCAATCGCCGGAGGATGAACTGGATGACCGCTTTGTGGAAGCCTGTCATATGATCGAGTATGTAAATGATTTGTTGGACGTTCTCATGTTTGCGGAACTGAAGCAGCGTGTGAAAGCGGTGGATATGCTGCTGAAGGACGGCACTATCACCGCGCTGGAGCAGCGGCTCAGACGTCTGGAAAAGGAGGTGCAGCACCGTGGCGAAGAACGAGCAATCGCGTGAGGCCAACCAGCCCATCTGGTTTGACGGCAAGAGTATCAATGAAGCCCTGTTTTGTGATGATTTTCTCGGCAGACACAAAATCATCTACACAAACGGAGCTTTTTTCACGCCTGATGGCCGCGTGACCGATGAGCTGCCACTGCGTGGAGAAATTTTTGAGGAACTGAAATGCTGTGCGGTCAGCAATATCCCCCGCAAAATCAGCAATATCGTGGAGCTGATGAAGCTGGCGGCGCTGGTAGAGGATTTCCCGCCGGAGGCTGACCGCATTCATCTGGCAAACGGCACGTTGTTTCTGGATGGCTCCTTTACGGAGGGAAAACCGGACATCGTGCGTTGCCGCCTGCCGGTGGCCTATAATCCCGATGCGCCCACGCCGACCCGCTGGCTGGCTTTTCTGGATGGGCTTCTTTACCCGGAGGACATTCCCACTTTGCAGGAATATATCGGCTACTGCCTGATCCCCAGCAACAAGGGACAGCGCATGATGGTCATTAAGGGCAATGGCGGCGAGGGTAAGAGCCAGATCGGCGCGGTGCTGTCCGCCCTGTTCGGCAGCAACATGAAGGACGGCAGCATCGGCAAAATTTCCGAGAACCGTTTTGCCCGCGCTGATCTGGAACACATTCTGCTGTGTGTCGATGATGATATGCGGATGGAGGCCCTGCGGCAGACCAACTATGTCAAATCCATCGTCACCGCACAGGGTAAAATGGATTTGGAGCGTAAAGGCAAGCAGAGCTATCAGGGATGGATGTGCGCCCGGCTGCTGGCATTCAGCAATGGCGACTTGCAGGCTCTCTTTGACCGCAGTGATGGCTTTTATCGGCGGCAGTTGGTGCTGACCGCCAAAGAGAAACCTGCCGACCGTGTGGATGATCCCGACCTGGCAGAGAAGATGAAGGCCGAGGTGGAGGGCATTCTGCTGTGGGCTTTTGCGGGATTGCAGCGGTTGGTAGCGAACAACTTCAAGTTCACCGAGAGCCAGCGCACCAAAGAGAACCGGGAGGCCGTCAAGCGGGACAACAATAATGTGTTTGATTTTCTGGAATCCGAGGGCTATATCCAGCTGAAAGCGGATGCGTCCATCAGTTCAAAGGATTGCTACGACATTTACCGGATGTGGTGCGAGGAAAATAGCCTGACTGCACTCAAACGCCGCAGCTTCAGCGATGCGCTGGTGGCAGCCTGCGGTAAGTACAATCTGGAACACTGCAACACGATTACCAATTCGGCAGGACGCCGGGTATGGGGCTTTATGGGGATCGAGGCAGTGGCAAGGCCGCATATAAACGAGTTTACGGACGCTTCACAGTGTACGTACGTACCGGAAGACTGGCGGGATTGATTTCCGATCTGGTCGCCGGTACGTATGTACGCAGCGATTGACCCTGTTACCTCATATATTGTAGAGGCGCTTCATTTGGATAAAGTGGTCGTGCCCATTTTGGGTACACCTATTTTGATGTGTAAAAGTGGTTATGGATATTTTGTCCACCACCAGAACCGTGAAATTCTTCGCGCTTTTGTGCTGTGAAGTAGGTGTGGTCATTTTGACCACACCTGAAGCGGTCAGTAAAAGCGGTGATTTTGCAGGCATATTTTAGAGCAATCTCAAAACAGCGAAATGTTTCTCTTTTATCCGTATACAGTTCGCCGGATGGTGGCTCACGGAACGACGTACAGATTGCAGCATTTTGTGACAATACAGCCCGAACAGTGAAAAGTCCCGCATTTCTGTGAAGTCGAATATTCCGCCGTTGACCAACGATACGCAGGGAATCATTTCTATCGCAAAACAGCATTTGCACAAATTTCACCATTGACCAAAGCCGGTGCGCTCCCCAGCGTAGCCGGTTCTTTTTATGACGCAACCGAAAATCATGTTTTATCTATCAAGTGACAAAGGGCTTCACTTGCGAAAATGGAGGAATATATTTTATGAAGTCAAGTATCCGAAACGAAATCAAGGCGCAGATCATCCGCGCCGGTTACACCATGCAGGAAGTCGTTGACCAGCTGCACGATGAGTATGGGTGGAGCGACAGCGTATCCAATCTTTCCGGAAAATTGCAGCGGGAATCGCTGCGGTATCGGGAGGCCGTGGAGTTGGCTGACGTGCTGGGATATGACATTGTCTGGCAGAAACGGAGGGATTGAGTATGGAAAAAGCACAATACGCGATTATGCGATTTGCCAAATATAAGGGGCCTGAAATCGGCAATATCGAGGCCCATAACGAGCGCACAAAGGAAAAGTACGCCAGTAATCCCGATGTGGATACCAGCCGAAGCAAGTACAACTTCCATCTGGTCAAACCGCCCGGCAAGTACCGGGCCGAGTCAGAGAGGCAAATTGCCGCTGCCGGATGCCGTACCCGGAAAGACAGTATCCGTATGATCGAGACGCTGTTCACAGCCAGCCCGGAGTTCTTTAAGGGAAAGAAACGGGCGGAAATTCGGGTATTTTTCGAGGAAGCTCTGCACTTTCTGGAACAGCATCAGTCCAAAGAGACAATTATATCCGCCGTGGTGCATATGGACGAGAAAACGCCCCATATGCACCTTTGTTTTGTCCCTTTGACGGAGGACGGCAGGCTCAGCGCCAAAGACATCATGGGCAATAAAAAGAAGCTGACCTGGTGGCAGGATGAGTTTTGGAAACACATGGTCAAGAAGTTTCCAGATTTGGAGCGTGGCGAGAGCGCCAGCCTGACCGGGCGCGACCATATCCCGCCCCGCGTATTTAAGGAGATGACCAGACTGACCAAACAGAAAAGCAAACTGGAGGATCTGCTCACTGGAATCAATCCCTTTAACGCCAAAAGCCGGGCGGAGGAAATCTGCAAGATTCTGGATAGCTATATTCCCAGCGTGGAGAAGATGGACACGCTGCTGCGGAAATATGGCGTGGCTTTTACGAAAACAGCATCCGAAAACAAAAAGCTGAAAACGAAAAATGCCGAGCTGGAAGAATCTCTTGCATCGGCGCAGAAGGTCAGCACCCTAAAGCAGATCGAAGACCTCAAGCTGCGGCGCGACTATGACAGTGCCGTGGCGATTTTGGAACAGATACCGGCAGAAGTTTTGAACATCTATGCGCAGAGCAGCCATAGAGGAAAGGAGCGGCCTATTGAGCAAAGTTTATGATGATCCAAAATATAATGCGGCATTTGACCGCTGTGTTGATGTGATGGCGCGGCTGTTGCAGAAGTACGGGCCGCAGCTGTTGGAGCAGATGCAGGAGACTGCGAAGGATGGCTGTACACAGTCTGCGGTATCAGGAAAGCAACCCGTTCCTGTGTATCAGGAATTTGACAAAGCCGCTTGATGTAAATTGAATTTACACGTTGCGTATTTGATTGGCGTATGCTATAATAAATACGCAACGTGTATTTTGCTTTATGGGGTAAATGAAATGGACTGCAAAACCAAAATAAAAGAACTGCGGGAAAGCACCGGCATGAACCGCAAGGAATTTTGTAAATATTTTCGGATTCCCTATCGGACTGTGACAGAGTGGGAACTGGATAACCGCCATGCGCCTGAATATGTACTCCGTTTGTTGGAGTACTACATTCAGAATGAAGGTCTGGCGAAGAAGAAAGTTACGGATGAATGTTCAGAGATGGAAGAAAGGGGCGGCCTGCATGAAAAAAACTAAAACAAAATGCTATCTCTACACACGGGTATCTACTTCCATGCAGGTGGACGGATACAGTCTGGATGCTCAGCGAGACAAGCTGCGGAAATACGCTGAATACGAAGATATGGTAGTGGCCGGTGAATATTCTGACGAAGGCTTTTCCGGTAAGAATATTCAGGGCAGACATGAATTTCAGCGGATGCTGCAAGACATTCAGGACTGCAAAGACGGAGTGGAATATGTACTGGTATTCAAGTTGTCCCGGTTTGGCAGGAATGCCGCTGACGTGCTAAATTCCTTGCAGCTGATGCAGGATTTCGGTGTCAATCTGATTTGTGTGGAAGACGGCATTGACAGTTCCAAAGATTCCGGCAAGCTGATGATTTCTGTCCTTTCTGCGGTGGCAGAGATAGAGCGTGAGAATATTCGGACCCAGACGATGGCCGGACGGGAGCAGAAAGCCCGTGAAGGAAAATGGAACGGTGGCTTTGCCCCTTATGGATACCGCCTTGAAAAAGGCGAACTGTTGATTGCTGAGGATGAAGTGGACGTGATCCGCACCATCTTTGACCGCTATATTCACACCAACGATGGTGTTAGCGGCGTGGCGAAATATCTGAACCGGCAGGGCTTTGTGAAAAAGATGCGGCAGAACGGTACTATTCCCGGTTTTTCCGCCAGCTTTGTGAAAAGTATCATTGATAATCCGGTATATATGGGGAAAATCGCCTATGGCAGACGCCGGACAGAGAAGAAGATCGGCACCCGAAATGAGATGCACGTGGTTGAGCAGTCGGAGTTCCCCGTGTACGAGGGAAAGCATGAGGCTATCATTTCAGAAGAAGATTGGAATCTCGCGCAGGAGAAACGGAAAGTCAATGCTTATCGGCGTGAGAAGGTCAACGATCCTACCCATGCACATATTCTGTCCGGCATTCTGAAATGCCCTTGCTGCGGCAAAAGCCTGTACGGGAATATTGCAAAAGCCCACAGCAAGGACAAAAAGACCCGCTATTACTATTACTGCAAGAATACGGTAACGCCAACAGGCCACGAGTGCACTTTCCGGCTGAACATTGAACAGACAGAGATGAACCGCATGGTAGCGTCAATTATCTCCGCTATGGTCAGCAACCCACGGTTTGCGGATGCAATCAAGGCGAAAATTGGCTCCGCTGTCGATACGAACGACTTAGAGAAACAGCTGGAAGCGTTGCAAGCGCAGCTTCGGCAGACGTTAGGCACAAAAGCCCGCCTGGAACGGCAGATGGACGGTTTGGATGTGAATGACCCGTATTATGACCGGAAAATTTCTGATTTGCAGCGCCGCTATGACGAGCAATATGGCGCAATAGATGAGATTGAAGTCCAGATTGACGATGTGCAAAGCCAGATACGGAGTATCCGACAGGAGAAAATTTCTGGCGACAACATCTATCGCTTACTGTTGGCGTTCGATCAGGTCTATGAAGCCGCCTCCGAGGTGGAGCGAAAAGAATTTATGCGGGCATTTATCGAGCGAATCGAGTTGTTCCCGGAAAGGCAGCCGGATGGCAACTGGATCAGGAAGATTATCTTCAACTTCCCCGTTCCAGTGAATGGGACAGAAGTGAAAGAATTGCCCTTGGAAAATGAAACAATGGTCGAGACGGTAGTTCTTTTGTCCAGAAAAACTCCGGATGATACGATAGAGGTCGACTTAGACTTGGATGAGCTTGATATTACCGCTGCTGAGTCAAAGGCTACCTATCAGGAAATCAAGGATTATGTGCTGAAAGAATTTGGCTTAAAGGTTTCAACTTTATATATTTCCCAAATTAAACGCAAATGTGGTATTGATGTAGGAGAACATTACAATATTTCACAGAAAGAAAATCAGAAAGTACCACAATGCCCGAAAGAAAAGGAAGATGCTATCCGAGCTGCTCTTGAACATTTTGCGATGATCTAAAGGTCATTGCTGATTTCAAGGAGGAATAGCATATGAAGTCATTATTCGAAGAAATGGGCGGTACATATACGCTCGGAGCAGATGGAATGTATTATCCGGATTTGGAACTTCCGGAGGAAGAACCGCATTACGGAAAGTACGGCAGAATGCGTCTGCGCTATCTGAAAGAACACCATAAGATGCTGTACAACACACTTTTGCTGGATGGAGAACTGGTCAAACATCTGAATGAGGTGGATGATACCGCTAATCAAAGAATGGAACTGTTGACCCTGCAAATGCAGGAGCAGCAGGGCATAAACGAAGCATTAAAGGCTCGTGATCAGATGGCATGGGTTGGTGCTTGCAATAACATCCGAAATGCGGCAGAGGAAATTGTTTTGAATGAATTGATATGTTGTTAAATCGAGAAGGAGGGAGTGATGAATTCCCTCCTTCTCGATTCTGAAGATATCATCTCTTTTGGAGAATGAAAAGGGATTTTGTAGAAAAATTTATGCTTATATACTAAAATGCACATAAGGAAATACAAAGCTCTACAAATTATTTATTTATGTGTAACGAATGATGATTTCCGGGTACTAACTTAGCAGAAAGGAGGAAGTACGATGGAATCAATGGAAGAAATATACCAAAACCACTCAAAAAAGGTCTATACGTTTCTACTAAGTAAAACATGTAACCATGAACTTGCAGAAGAATTAACACAGGAAACTTTCTTTTGCGCTGTAAATAGTATTAACAAGTTTAAAGGAAATAGCAGTGTATTGACATGGCTTTGTGGTATTGCTCAAAATCTTTGGCTCAAGTATTTAAGAGACAATAAATCATTTGAAGATTTATCAAATTATGAAGACATGTTGACAATTTCTTCTGCTGAAGATGAACTATTTATCCAGTGGGAAAATGTAGAGATATTGAAGTCGCTACATAATCTTGATGAACCGATGAGGGAAGTTATGTATTTACGGTTGATTGGAGAAATATCTTTCGCTCAAATCGGTGAAATAATAGGCAAAAGTGAAAATTGGGCTCGTGTTAATTTTTATCGTGGAAAAAAAAGAATATTTGAGGAGATGAAGAAAAATGAATAAAGAATTGCAGTGCAATATAGTCAATGATTTACTACCTTTATACATGGATGATTTGACATCCGAGGAAACAAATTCATTTATTAAAAAGCATTTGGAAGAATGCCAAAATTGTCAGAATGAATACCGGACGTTTAAAGCAGAATTAAGTAATTCAGCCAACAGGAATAATGCTACAAAAATGCAAGAGATTGATTATCTGAAAAAAATAAACATCTGTCTCTTATACACATCTCCGAGCCCACGAGACTAGCGCTCATCTCGTA
>ENA-OZXH01000462-OZXH01000462.1-human-gut-metagenome-genome-assembly--contig:-NODE-462-length-13017-cov-4.077534_pt1 | contig 13017 bp, 10 predicted proteins | sample MGYA00243542_ERZ654097 | MGnify/ENA primary metagenome ERZ654097 (study PRJEB26926, sample SAMN06165280) | human gut metagenome | biome: ENVO:00009003; feature: ENVO:2100002; material: ENVO:00002003...
ACTGGACTTCCATCTGGAGCAAGTGCAAGACTTTACCCCTACTCCCATGACCGTTGCCACCGAAGCATGGTACACGGGCTTCCATCCTTATACGCTGGAACCGGTATTCAGTGCCAAAACGCAGCGCGAGAAACTGGCTCAACGCCAATTCTTCTTCTGGTACAAACCCGAAGAGCGCAGGAACATCATAAACGAACTGCGCCGGATAGGACGGACGGATTTGATAGACAAGCTATACGGGAAACGATAAAAATACGATATTTCCAAGAAACTCACAGCAACTGCATGAAACGATTCCTCCTCCTCTGCCTATCCCTACTCCCCATCGGAGCGACAGGTCTGCTGGCACAAAGCGAATGCCTGCCGCAAAATTACAGTATCATCTTCGGTGGCGGTGTATCCTTACCTCATGTAGAGGGAAACCGTAACGACTTCTTCAGCAAGAATGGCAACCGGGTGGGATATGACCTGATGACAGAAGGCCGCTACTACATCACGCCCCTATTTGCCGCAGGACTTCAATATGACTATCTACGCATGGCACGCCTGCCGGATAAGGCACATCTGCACTGCATACGCCCCAACATCACATACCGGCCCTTGTGGAGCAACGGGAATCAAGGACTGTTCCTCTCGTTCGGCATCGGGTATATGAACTATCAGGAACGGACATATAAACGCGGTGAACGGAACGGACACCTTTTCCATAAAGGATATTGTGGAATAACTTTCGCAGCAGGCTATGAGTTCCGCATCAGCCGTAAACTCTCGGGTATGATTCGCTGTGATTTCCTGACAGCAGACTGGTTTGCCAACCCCGATGCACGACTTTATAACACAGACGGGTATGATGACGGAGTAGACCATAGCTGGTTCAAAAACAACATCACTTTCTTCAATTTGGGATTCGCCTTGCAGTTCGGACGTTAGTGGCAGGAGTGGCAACAGTTTACTCTTCCACCTGCATTGCCACTACCTCCTGCAACACACAGACAGCTTCTTCTACCGTCTTGACATCCTTCACCAACATACTCCGTTTGTTGTTCTGTTCGCGCAGGTCACAACGCCGGGTGTACTTCATCATGTAGGCAATGACCTTACCGAAAGCCTGGCTCTGATAGTACGGGCTGTCCGGATTGGAGACGAAGAACAGGGACATGCGCCCACCTTTCAGAAAGACTTTCTCCACGCCGAGGCGGGCAGCCAGGCGTCGCAAGGGAACGATGCGCAGCAGTTCTTCCGTTTCGGGAGGAATCGGGCCGAAGCGGTCTTCGAGGCGGGAACGGAAAGCATCCACATCCTTGTCGAGTGTCAATCCGTCCAACTCGCGATAGAGCAACATACGCTCGCTGCTGCCGGTCACGTAATCGGCAGGCAACAGAAGTTCGAGGTCACTTTCCACCTGGCATTCGTCGACAAACTGTTCTCCACTGATGACGCCTCCGTCTGCTTTCAGTTCTTCGGCATAAAGGTCGGCAAACTCGTCGGTCTTCAGTTCGTGCACAGCTTCGGAGAGAATCTTTTGATACGTCTCGTAGCCTAGGTCGGCAATGAAACCACTCTGTTCGGCACCGAGCATATTGCCTGCGCCACGGATGTCAAGGTCCTGCATGGCAATGTGGATGCCACTGCCCAGGTCGGAGAAGTTCTCGATGGCTTGCAGGCGTCGTTTTGCTTCGGGAGTAAGGGAGGACAAAGGCGGTGCCAGCAGGTAACAGAAAGCTTTTTTATTGCTCCGCCCCACACGTCCGCGCATCTGGTGCAAGTCACTGAGGCCGAAGTTCTGCGCCTGGTTGATGATAATGGTATTGGCATTGGGTATGTCGATGCCACTTTCGATGATGGTAGTGGCAAGCAGCACATCGTAATCGTAATTGACGAAATCAAAGATTATCTTCTCCAGTTCGGCAGGCTCCATCTGTCCGTGTCCGATACAGACACGGCAGTCGGGAATGTGCCGCTCTATCATGGCCTTCAACTCAACCAGATTGGAAATACGGTTATTCACGAAGAATACCTGCCCGTTACGGCTCATCTCAAAATTGACGGCGTCGGCAATGATTTCCTCGTTGAAGGTGTGCACTTCCGTCTGGATGGGATAGCGGTTAGGCGGCGGTGTCTGGATGACGCTCAAGTCGCGCGCACCCATCAGCGAAAACTGCAAGGTACGGGGAATGGGTGTAGCCGTCATGGTCAGCGTATCCACATTCACCTTCAATTGGCGGAGTTTCTCCTTGACGGAGACGCCGAACTTCTGCTCCTCATCAATAATCAACAAACCAAGGTCTTTGAACTTAACGTCTTTTCCCAGGATACGGTGGGTACCGATAAGAATATTCACTTCCCCTTCGGCAAGCCCTTTCACTACAGCCTTTGCCTGAACAGCGGTGCGGGCACGACTCAGATACTCCACCCGGCAAGGCAAGCCTTTCAAGCGCTCCTTGAAGGTCTGGAAATGCTGATAGGCAAGTACGGTAGTGGGCACCAGTACAGCCACCTGCTTATTGTCCGCCACAGCCTTGAAAGCGGCACGAACAGCCACCTCCGTCTTGCCGAAGCCCACGTCACCGCACACCAGGCGGTCCATCGGACGGGCACTCTCCATGTCGACCTTCACGTCGGAAGTAGCCTTGCTTTGGTCGGGGGTATCCTCATAGATGAAGGAGGCTTCCAACTCCCGTTGCAGGAAGCTGTCGGGACTGTATTGGAACCCCTTCTCCTCGCGGCGTTGCGAGTAGAGTTTTATCAAGTCGCGGGCAATATCCTTTATCTTCGTCTTGGTGCGGTCTTTCAGCTTCTCCCAGGCTCCGGTGCCGAGCTTGTTGAGGCGGGGCGCTTCACCCTCCTTTCCCTTGTACTTGGAAACCTTGTGCAGAGAGTGGATGGAGACAAACACCACATCTTCGTTCTGATAGACAATCTTCATCACCTCCTGCGTGGTGTCACCGTTGGGGATACGTACCAGTCCGGCAAAACGCCCCACACCGTGGTCGGTATGCACCACATAGTCGCCGGGGGTGAATTGGTTCAGCTCCTTCAGGCTCAAGGCCACCTTGCCGCTGCGTGCCTTGTCGCTCTTCAAGTTATACTTGTGAAAGCGGTCGAACAGCTGATGGTCGGTAAAAATACAGATACGTAAAGTGTCGTCGGCAAAGCCTTCGTGCAGCGTCCGTTCCACGGCGGTAAAGGATATGTTGTCTCCACGGTCCTCAAAGATGGCACGGATGCGGTCGGTCTGTTTCAGGCTGTCGCTGCATATGTAGATGGTGTAGTGACGGGAGAGGTATTCGCGGAAACTCTCTGCCACCATGTCGAAGTTTTTATGGAAGATAGGCTGTACCGTAGTATGGAACGAGACGGTAGCATCCGGCGTTCCGGTGGGCTTGTTGCCGAACTCCATCCGGCGGAAATCGAGGGCGCGCAGGGTGAACTCGCCACCATCAATCAGCTTGCCTTCCAGCGTGATGGCTCCATTCTCCTCCGACTCACGGGCGGCGATGGCCTGTGGGGTGAGCGATTCGTCGTGCACGGTCTGGATGCGTTCGCGCAACCAGAGAAAGTCGCGCATGGCAAGCAAGCTGTCCGACGGAAGGAAATCGAGGAACGACACCATGCCGCCGCTTCCCTTTTTTTCCAGGCTATGGCTCAAGTCGGGAACTATCACGATGCTTTCTTTCTTCTCTTTCGAGAGCTGTGTTTCCACCTCGAAGGTACGGACGCTTTCCACCTCATCGCCGAAAAAGTCTATACGGAAGGGATATTCGGAAGAGAAGGAAAAGACGTCGATAATACTGCCACGAACGGCATACTGCCCCGGCTCGTAGACGTAGTCCACATATTCGAAACCGTAACTGCGCAACACGTCCGTCACGAAGTTCATATCCACCCTCTCGCCTGCATGCAGTTTCAGTGTATTCTCTCCCAGTTCCTTACGAGAGACAACCTTTTCGGCCAGCGCATCCGAATAGGTCACCACGCAAAGCCCCTCTTCTCCTTTTTGCAGGCGACTCAGCACTTCTGTACGGAGTATTTCGTTTGCCGCATCCTTCTGCCCGTACTTGATGGCGCGGCGGAACGAAGAAGGAAAAAACAATACCTGCTCTGTCCCCAATATCTGCGTCAAATCATGATAGAAATAACCGGCTTCCTCCATATCGCCCAGAATGAAAACGAGCGGACAAGTAGCCCGCTGAACCAATACAGACGAAAACAAAGAAGCGGCAGAGGCATATAAACCTCCGCAATATAGGTGACGGACAGAGTTATCTTTCAGAAGCCTGCACACCCCCTCTACATTGGGATGGGAAGCATAAGATTGTTGCAGTTCAGTTATATTCATTGCTTTGCGCTTTTTCCCCCGATATTACCTCTCATAAGGTATCCTACCGAAATAAATTCGGTGCAAAAATACACAAATAATCTTTAGCTTTGACCTGTCGGCAACTATGTTCTCTGAAATAATCTTTCTGCTGTCAGCCTGCACATCCTTCACCTTTTTTCTGTATCGCCCTATTTATCGGGGAAGGCAATGAAACTTCTTTTCCTCCAATTATGAATAACACAGCCTGCACAATCCCTATTCAGGAGTTATGTTACACAAAGTTTATCCCCAGCCCGCGGACATGTATCCCAGGGTTTGGTCTGTCTATCCCAAGGCTTGGGATAGACAGACCAAGACTGAAGAGCACTTTTTTCTCCCTATATCTACCCACTTTATCCTTTATACTTCGAAAGTTTTTCTTTAATAGTTTGAATGTTTTCTGTTAATGATTGAAACGGGAATAGCTAAAGATTGAGGCTAAAGTTCAAAGTCAAGCATACGGTTCTTTGATTTAACCTGCATTCCTTATAGTCAGGAGTTAGAAGGAGCTACATAAATGAAAGAGTCGTGGTGCCAGAACTTTGCAAAATCAAGATTTGTGTGAAAATGCTGCCAGATAAAAAAGAAATGTATTACATTTGTTCCCAGTTATAACCCCCATTACCTATAAGTATGCAAACATCAGACAGCATTGTCATCATCCCCACCTACAATGAACGGGAGAATATAGAAAATATCATCCGTGCCGTTTTTGCTCTGAAACATGGTTTTCACATCCTTGTCATTGAAGACGGTTCGCCCGACGGAACGGCTGCCATTGTAAAGACCTTGCAGCAGGAGTTTCCTGAACGCCTCTTCATGGTGGAGCGCAAAGGAAAGCTGGGATTGGGAACAGCCTATATAGCCGGCTTTAAGTGGGCATTGCAACGAGGTTATGAGTATATCTTCGAAATGGATGCCGACTTCAGCCACAATCCCCAAGACCTGCCGCGACTCTACCGCGCCTGCTCCGAAGAGGGTGCCGATGTAGCCATCGGTTCACGTTATGTGAGTGGTGTGAACGTAGTGAACTGGCCCATGGGACGTGTACTGATGTCTTATTTTGCCTCCAAGTATGTGCGCTTCATCACCGGGCTGCCCATCCACGACACTACAGCCGGATTTGTATGTTACCGCCGCCGGGTATTGGAGACCATCAATCTGGACGGTATCCGCTTCAAAGGATACGCCTTCCAGATAGAAATGAAATTCACCGCCTACAAATGTGGCTTCAAGGTAAAGGAAGTGCCTGTCATCTTCATCAATCGCGAACTGGGCACCTCCAAAATGAACAGTAGTATTTTTGGTGAAGCCGTATTCGGAGTGATTCGGTTGAAATGGAACAGTTGGTTCCATAAATATCCTACCGTAGATAAGGAGATGAAGTGATGGGTGATAGAGTGATAGGGGTTTACTACAAATATTAGGAAGATATGAAAAGAACATTGATACATAACGCTACGATTGTCAACGAAGGACAATCCGTGAAAGGTTCCGTAGTGATAGAAGACGGGCGCATTGCAGAGGTACTGACCAACTGGAAACCGCTCTCCGCCCCTTGTGACGAGACCATAGATGCCACCGGATGCTATCTGTTGCCTGGCATCATCGACGACCATGTACATTTTCGCGATCCCGGGCTGACCCACAAAGCGGACATCCTCACCGAAAGCCGTGCGGCTGCCGCAGGTGGTGTGACCTCCATCATGGATATGCCCAATACAAATCCGGTGACCACTACGCTGGATGCCTTGAACGCCAAACTTGATTTGCTGAACGAGAAGTGTATCGTAAACCATTCCTGCTACTTCGGCGCAACAAACGACAATTACAGCGAATTCGGCAAGCTGGACAAGCACCGCGTCTGCGGTATCAAGCTATTCATGGGCTCCAGTACCGGAAACATGCTGGTAGACAAGATGAACAGCCTGCTGAACATCTTCAACGGTACAGACATGCTGATTGCCGCCCACTGCGAAGACCAGGAAACCATCAAGAACAATATTGCCAAGTATAAGGAAATGTTTGCCGGAGAGAATGATATTCCCATAGGCAAGCATCCCTACATCCGCTCCTCGGCAGCATGCTGTGCATCTTCTGAGCTGGCAGTACGGCTGGCAAGGATTGCCGGTGCACGGCTGCATATTCTGCATGTGTCCACAGCCAAGGAACTGCAACTGTTCAATGACTATTCACTTTCCGAGAAGCATATCACCGCCGAAGCATGCGTTGCCCATCTCCTCTTCACGCTCAGTGACTATCGCACGTTGGGCACACGTATCAAGTGCAATCCTGCCATTAAGAAGCAAGCCGACCGCGATGCCCTGCGTGCAGCCGTCAACTCCGGCCTGATAGACGTTATAGCCACCGACCATGCGCCCCATCTGCTCTCCGAAAAAGAAGGAGGTGCCTTGAAGGCCATGTCCGGCATGCCGATGATACAGTTTTCGCTTGTCAGCATGCTGCAACTGGTAGATGAGGGAATATTCACACTCGAGACCATCGTTGAAAAAATGTGCCATGCTCCCGCACAAATTTACCGCATCAACGAGCGCGGCTATATCCGTGAAGGTTACCGGGCAGACCTTGTGCTGGTACGCCCCGATACCCCGTGGGAAGTGACAGCCGACAAAGTTTTGAGCAAATGCGGCTGGAGCCCATTGGAAGGACATACCTTCAACTGGAAAGTGGAAAGGACTTTTGCCAACGGACATCCCGTTTATAGCGACGGCATGGTGGACGATGCTTATCGTGGCGAGGAACTGAGATTTGGAGAGTGAAGGCTAGGGATTAAGGATTAGGGATGAAATGGGATGAAAAGGACAATATTGGCACTGGGGCATGAATTGCTTTCGTATCGGATTCATGAAGTAACCCCTTACATCAACTGGATTTATTTCTTCCATGCCTGGGGCTTCCAGCCTCGCTTTGCAGCTATCGCAAACATCCATGGCTGCGATTCTTGCCGTGCACTTTGGCTGACGACCTTTCCCGAAGAGGAACGCACCAAGGCTTCCGAAGCCATGCAGCTCTTCAAGGAGGCCAATAGAATGCTCGACCGACTGGACGAAACAATCTCCATCCATTGCATCTTCAGGCTTTGCCAGGCAAATGCAGACGGAGATAACCTCTTGATAGAAGGAACAACCTTCCCACTGCTCCGCCAGCAGACACCCCAACCCGATGGCGGTCCATTTCTCTGTCTGAGCGATTTTGTACGTCCCCTCTCTTCAGGCACGCCCGACATCGTAGGACTTTTCGCCTCCACCATCAGTGAAGAGGCCGAAGAGACTTATAAAAGCGACCCTTACAAACATCTCCTTGTACAGACTCTGAACGACCGCCTTGCCGAAGCCGCCACAGAAAAGATGCACGAATATGTCCGCAAGGAGGCTTGGGGGTATGCCCCCGACGAATCCTTGTCCATTCCGGATCTGCTGGTCGAGAAATACCAAGGCATCCGCCCCGCTGTGGGATACCCCTCCCTACCCGACCAATCCGTGAATTTCCTGCTGGACGAACTGCTCGGCACGAAGCAGATAGGCATCACGCTGACTGAACATGGAGCCATGCACCCTCACTCCTCCGTCTGCGGCATGATGCTGGCACATCCCGCATCCCGATACTTTTCAGTGGGCAAGATTGGAGAAGACCAGCTGGACGACTACGCCCGCCGCCGGGGAATGCCAATAGGGGATATGCGGAAGTTTTTAGCCACTACAATATGAATAATGTGCTAATGTGCCTATATGCTAATGTGCCAATTGGCTGCGCTATATGTATATTGTGCTACCATGCCGCAGGTCATTGGCACATTAGCATATAGGCACATTAGCATATAGGCACATTAACACATTAAAATAATCCTTTTTGAACTGTGATTTATCGCCACACAATGCGACTAACAGTGCAAAAGCAATTCGAAAGAAGCTAAAAGATGGAAAATGCAGAACAAGAGTTTGTATCCGTGGTACGGGAGTATGAGCGCGTGATATATAAGGTGTGCTATCTGTACACCACGCCCAATGCTACCCTCAACGACCTGTATCAGGAAGTGGTGCTCAACTTATGGAAAGCATTTCCCAAGTTCCGGCGGGAGTGTAAGATTTCCACATGGATTTACCGCATCGCACTGAACACGTGCATCAGCTTTATCCGCAAAGAAAAGAACATCCCCGAAATCGTCACCCTCACCCAGGAAGCCGACCGGACTGAAGAAACCGACGAGACACAAGCCATGCTACGGCAGCTCTACCGGATGATAAACCGACTGGGACAATTGGAAAAGTCCATCATACTGCTCTATCTGGAAGAGAAAAGCTACGAAGAAATTGCCGAAATCACCGGGCTGACCTTGACAAACGTTGCCACCAAACTCAGCCGCATCAAGGACAAATTGAAAAAAATGAATAAGGAGGAATAAATATATGGAACTGGATGAACTGAAGAAATCATGGAACGCACTGAATGAACAGTTGCAGAAAGAACCGATTGCTGACGAACAGCAGATTACCGAACTGATTGCCGGCTACAAGGCCAATACCCGCAAAAGTCTGGGACGACTCGTAGTCATACAGCGTTTCTCTATCGGAATGGGAGCGGTAGGTCTGGCAGCCCTTCTGCTTATATGGCTGTTGCTGCCCACCTTCGGCTTCAATGAGCAGCTGCAAGGCAAGATTGTCGCTTTACTGGGATTCATCGCTATAAGCATCCTCATAGGCATGTGGTGGGACTGGAAAACATACCGCTGGAACAAGGACACGCGTATTGATGAAATGGGGGTTGCCGAAGTCAGTCGCCGTATGACCACCTTCCGCCAATGGACCAGATATGAAGTGATGGGCATCTCCATTTGGATTATCCTTTTCAATATCCTCAACTATTGGGTGATGGAATATCATCTGGCACCAGCCAGCGTACAAGCCCTACTGATTACCCTTTTCGTAGTATTTGACGCGCTAATTATCTATATTCTCTACAAAAAAGTGATTTACAAACATCTGGACAATATTAAAAAGAACATTGAAGAATTGAAAGATATATGCACCGAGTAACTCTTGTTTTCATCCTTTTCCTTCTCATCCCCGACCTTTACATTTACTTGGTTTATGTAGTAAGAAAAACCAGAAAGGCAGTCCTTCACTGCCTTTATTGGCTTCCCACCTTGCTATTAGCGGCAGGCTATGTTTACTTCATATTCCTTACGGGCGACAATGCGATGTCAAACCATACGCAGGCCATAGGCAGACTGGCAATTACCATCATGCTGTTTGTCTTTCCAAAAACCATATTCATGCTTTGCTCGCTGGTGGGAGTACTGGCGCACTTCATCATCCGTCGTTGTCCCCGCAGCCCGTTCACCGCTATAGGACTGGTTTTGGCTGTCGTCAGCTTCTTCAATATCCTTTACGGTACCCTGGCAGGCATCACCCGTTTCGATACAAAAGAAGTGGAATACCGTTCTGCCAATATTCCGGAAGGTTTCGACGGCTACCGCATCGTGCAAATATCGGACATACACATCGGCAGTTGGCAAGGCAATCCGGAACCCATCAAACAGTTGGTCGATTTAGTCAACGGACAGAAGCCGGACCTGATTGTCTTCACCGGTGACCTCGTGAACCAGCAGAGCCACGAACTGGATGGTTTCCAAGAAATACTCTCCCAACTATATGCACCGGACGGAGTATACTCCATCCTCGGCAACCATGACTATGGCTCATACTATCACTGGCAAAGCCCGAAAGCAGAAATCGCCAATCTGGACTATTTAATCCGGCAGCAGAAAGCAATGGGATGGAAACTGCTGAACAATGAGCATGACATCCTTCATCACAAAGGTGACAGCATAGCCCTCATCGGTGTGGAAAACGACGGGGAGCCTCCTTTCTCCCAATTTGCAGACTTGCCGCAAGCCATGCAGGGCACGGAGGGAATGTTCCAAATATTGCTCAGCCATAACCCTACCCACTGGAGGCGCGAGGTACTGCCCCAATCGGATATTTCACTGATGCTTGCAGGACACACCCACGCCATGCAAGGCATCTTGTTCGGACATTCCCTTGCCGAACTTATCTATCCGGAATGGAGAGGAATGTACTACGAAGGCAAGAGGGCTTTGTACGTAAATATTGGCATCGGCTATGTAGGACTGCCGTTCCGGTTCGGGGCATGGCCGGAAATTACAGTACTAAAATTAGTAAGAGAGAAAGAGTGACGAAATAAGAAAAAGGTATATCTTTGTAGCAATAAAAAATCCGACACCTATGAAGATACTTTATATTATTTATCAGGTTTGCTTTGCGTTGCCCATTTTATTGGTACTGACTATCCTTACAGCATTGGTCACCATCATCGGTTCGCTGATAGGAGGAGCGCATATCTGGGGTTACTATCCCGGTAAAATCTGGTCACAGCTCATCTGCTATATACTGCTTATTCCGGTGGAGGTACATGGAAGGGAGAAAATACACAAACGTACTTCCTACGTGTTTGTGCCCAATCACCAAGGTGCCTTCGACATATTCTTGATATACGGATTCCTGGGACGGAACTTCAAATGGATGATGAAGAAGAGCCTGCGCAAAATCCCGTTTGTCGGCAAGGCATGCGAGAGCGCAGGACATATCTTCGTCGACCGTTCCAGCCCCAAGAAGGTGCTTGCCACCATGCGGCAGGCAGAATCATCTTTGAAAGACGGCGTGTCACTGGTAGTATTTCCCGAAGGGGCACGTACCTTCACGGGACACATGGGGTACTTCAAGAGAGGTGCTTTCCAGTTGGCAGATGAACTGCAACTGGAAGTGGTGCCCGTCACTATAGACGGCTCGTTCGAGATTCTTCCACGCACCGGAAAGTGGATACACCGCCACCGGATGATACTGACCATCCATGAACCTATTCCTCCCAAAGGGAAAGGGGCAGAAAACATCAAGGCAAGCATGAACGAGGCTTATGCGGCGGTGGAGAGTGCATTGCCGGAAAAGTATAAAGGGATGGTGAAGAACGAAGACCAGGACAGATAAAGACATAATGACAAACGGGAATGCCTGAATATCTTGATAGGATATTCAGGCATTTCCGTTTGTCATTATCAACTCATTCCTGTTTATTTCTGTCCTCCTACAGAAGCATTTTGCTTCATGCGCTTCTGCTCTTCAATCAGCTGCATGTTCTCCTTCGCCTTTGTAAGGAAATCCTTCACCAAAGTATTCTCTTTAAAAGACAAGGGAGCAGTTCTCATGATGTCCTCAATCTGCGGAGTCATCACCGGATAGGGCAGTGTGCTGCACATCATCATGAATACACTGGGGCCCAGCACATTCTCAAAGTTATCTACAATGAACTGCCGGACGTAGTCGTTCATCTCCTTCACAAGTGCTTCGCCTTCCTTTGCCAACTGCCCATGCACGTCATCCAGATTGGCACCGTCCAGCACCATACGCGCCTCTTTCCGTTCCAGCTCCTCTATCTTCACTTCCAGGGAATTGCGCTTGTCTATGAACTCGTACAGTTTGTCATTCAAAGGAGTCCCTTTGGCAATCAACTGAGTATTGGAGATGGAAACCACGATTTTGCCGTCTTCCAGCACCAAAGGCATAATGCCCTCGTGGTCCATATAAAGAGTCACCATCATCACGGAATCGGCCCGGCCTTTCATCTTGAAATGCCCATGGATAACCTCTGCCGAGTCGACGTTCACCCATTGCCCGTCCCGAAGCGTCTTGAGGAACAACATCTTTCCGTCAAGGCTGGTTACCGAGGAACTGCCCTCTATCTTATACTTGCGGTTGCAAGAAGTAAAGAGCACAAGCAGGAGCAAAAAGGGTAAAATGCGGTTCACACTCATTCTAATCATGCAAGAAACGATTTTTGAATTACACCCAGCAAAGGTATTAATATTCCTTATAAACCGAATAGAAAGAAAGGATTTTTCATTCGGTTTACGTATTTTTGCACAATTATAAATCATAAAAATAGAGAAAATATACATGTCAACCTATGCACCTTTTGCCAAACCGCTCTATGTAATGCTGAAACCGGTAGGTGCGGTATGCAATCTGGCATGCGATTATTGCTATTATCTGGAGAAATCCAAACTATATAGAGACAACCCCAAGCATGTGATGAGCGAGGAACTGCTGGAAAAGTTCATCGAGGAGTACATCAACTCGCAGACCATGCCCCAGGTTCTGTTCACCTGGCATGGCGGAGAGACGCTGATGCGTCCGCTCTCTTTCTACAAACGTGCCATGGAGCTGCAAAAGAAATATGCCAACGGACGCACCATAGACAACTGCATACAGACCAACGGCACGTTGCTGACCGATGAATGGTGCCGGTTTTTCAAAGAAAACAACTGGCTGGTGGGTGTCTCCATAGACGGGCCTCAGGAGTTCCATGACGAATACCGGAAGAACAAGCAGGGCAAGCCCTCTTTCGTCAAGGTGATGCAGGGCATCAACCTGCTGAAAAAGCACGGTGTGGAATGGAACGGAATGGCAGTGGTCAATGACTACAACGCCGACTATCCGCTGGACTTCTATAATTTCTTCAAGGAGATAGGATGCCATTACATCCAGTTTGCCCCCATCGTGGAGCGCATTGCCCCTCATGGGGACGGACGCCATCTTGCCTCCCTGGCAGACAAGGAAAAG
>ENA-OZXH01000489-OZXH01000489.1-human-gut-metagenome-genome-assembly--contig:-NODE-489-length-12607-cov-4.091460_pt1 | contig 12607 bp, 8 predicted proteins | sample MGYA00243542_ERZ654097 | MGnify/ENA primary metagenome ERZ654097 (study PRJEB26926, sample SAMN06165280) | human gut metagenome | biome: ENVO:00009003; feature: ENVO:2100002; material: ENVO:00002003...
AATATACTAAGTTCACCCCTTGACATAGACCACTGAACGGCCGGCACCACGCTTGAGGAGCCCAAAGAGAACTGACAATAAACCTGCGAAAGGCTACATCCGGAAAGCCCGGATACTAAACGAGAACTACTGAACAACTTTTCTCACTACAGATATGTTTCTTTCTTACCACACCCGCGTTTCTTTCTTTCCACAGCTGTGGTAAGAAAAGAACATTGCTGTGGAAAGATTAGTTTTTAGAGAAAAACAAGGTAGTACATCGCAGTTTTTTTCCTAACTCTTAGGTGTCATCTACGCACCATACTGCGACAATCAGTAGAAGCCTTTATCAAATCCACTTCTGTGCCCTACCCAAAGAACGCACAACGGCAGCAAACTCTTCCCGAGGAATGATAGCCTTATTACGTGTTTTCAAACGATTATTATAAACGGTCTGAGGTGAATAATGCAAGAATTCGGCAATCTTCACACTATCAGTGATACCTAAACGCACCAAAGCATAAATGCGCAATTCCGTATTCAGCAGCTCACCATCTTTTAGCACAATCTGCTCGTCAGGATGGAGCAAGGCATTGAAGTCACTTACGAAATCCGGATAAATGTGCAAGAAGATAGCATCAAAGTTATGATAGAACTCTTTCAACTCATTCTGTGCCATAGAATGAGTATCGGTCAATGCTTTCACATCCTCCAACTGGTTTGCCTTAAGCTTACGATTGATATTTTTCCGATACTCATCCAGCTTACTGATATAATTGGAACAAATGGAAAAGACATAACCTATGTATTCCTCCTTCACATAGTTGGATTCACGAAGCTGATTATTGGTATCCCTCAACTGTTCATTCAAAGAAGTAAGCTGTACATTCGTTTCTGCCACTTGTCCGTGCATTTTCGAAAGCTCTTCCACATGCTTATTCAAGCGGTTGTTTGCCTCATTCAGCTGTTGGCGCGACTGCTTCAACCGCTTCATCTGCTTGTATATATATAGGAAGGCAAACAAGGATATCAAAGACAAGACACTGACCAGTACCAAATACATACGTAACCGCGCTTCTTGCCTCTGATTACGTTCCTGATAGATCTGATGAATGGTGTCCTGCACCGCAGAGATGCCCACTACCCTCACCCGGTTCCGATATGCCAAGGCATTCTGCAAGCAGTAACTCATGTAGACATAGGCATGGTCAATATCACCCAAACTAAAAAGTACCCCCGCCAGCTCTTCCAACGAAGCAATATCTTTATTGGAGATACGTACATCGGCCATAGCAGAATATATCAGGTAAGTCAGATAATTTTCCTGCTCATCGGACTCGCGATAAAAGCAGGCCAGCACGTAAGCATTCATGGCATCGCGCCGAGTGTCGAATGCAGAATTAAGAATTCCCTTCTGCAAACGTTCTTTAAAAACATACATACTGTCCGTACCTTGTACTACCTGCCCTTTATACCACAAGAACAAGGGGTCTTCAGGGGTAAGAACCATATTCAAAGAGTCCTTGTAAACACGCTCCAACTGTGCATAATGTTCATGCAAAGTACCCATTTCACTACCGGTATACTGATTGAAATGCGAATACAGATACAGCATTTGCCCGTAATAGTCCACTAATAATTCTTTGGGGAGCGAACCGCCTGAAACTCCGCGCAATTCATCCTGAGCTTCTTTCAACAAACCGGTGGCAGCCAACAGAAAAGACTTTTTTATCTTCCACTCCATCTGCCGGTATTTATCATTCTGCTTATAAACTATATTCAAATTGTCTACCACATAATTCATTGCAGAATCGGCGTTATAGACGCAATACTCATCATAAAGATTTTTATTCAGCCAATATCTCTCCTCCAAAGTACGCACATCCTTTCGCAGCTTGTGCAACTGGGCAATCTTCGCCTCTTTAAGCATAGCAAACGTGTTTTTTTGCGCAATCAGAGAGTCAAGGCGCACCAGCAGTTCTTTTATCTTTTCACTGTAAGGTGCCGCATTCAGAAAGGTACACCCCATCAGTAAAAATAGTAAAGCTATGATTTTTCTTTTCATTTCTATTATTTATATAAAGCTGAGAGCACAAAGATAAATTAATCTATCTAAACATAAGCTACTTCTACCCTAAAAAGTACATGAAAGTTAAGAGGTATTTCGACCATTTACAGCGATAAAACAGCATATACAGACCTCCTTCCATAGTAGCTGACCTTTACTTTATACAGCAATCAGCAAGAATATAACTCGCTATATATATGACATTTACATTTTACTCCGACTTACTTCTACACATTACCCGCCTATCGGACGAATAAGGTTGTCCACTATCTTTGCAACAGAGAAAGAAAAGTGTACTATGGAAAACATCCAATCTCTATTAGAACATACTTTTCTAAAATAAATTAAATCTTTTAATTAAAGTACTATGAGAATGATTACAAGAAATCTTCTTACGCGGAGTTACAAGCTCCTTCTGACATTACTCGTACTGCTAATGTCAACAAATGCATTTGCCCAACGATTGACAGCTACGGGTAAAGTAGTAGATGCCGCAGGCCTGGAGGTCATTGGTGCATCTGTATTGGAAAAGGGAACAACCAACGGTGTTGTTACCAATCTGGATGGGGAGTTTTCCCTGAGTGTAGGACAGAATGCCACACTGGTAATATCCTTCATCGGCTACAAAACGATAGAGGTAAAAGCAGCCACCAACATGAATATCACATTGCAGGAAGACAACGAACTGCTGGACGAAGTGGTAGTTATCGGTTATGGAAGTGTGAAGCGTAAAGACGTAACCACTGCCGTATCTACGGTTTCTACAAAGGATTTGGACCAACGCCCCATTGTATCGGCAGCCCAAGCCCTACAAGGTAAAGCAGCCGGTGTGTCGGTTATGCAACCCAGCGGCGAACCGGGCGGAGGTATGAGTATCCGCGTACGTGGTACTACCTCGTTCAACGGCAGCAACGACCCGCTCTACGTAGTGGATGGTGTACCCGTGGATAACATTAACTTTCTCTCTCCCAACGACATTGAAAACCTCTCTATTCTGAAGGATGCCTCATCAGCAGCCATCTACGGTTCGCGCGCAGCCAACGGTGTGGTATTGATTACTACCAAGAGCGGCTCGGCAGGCAACGCCAAAGTAGCATTGAACGTACAATATGGCATGACAAAAGTAGGCAAGAGCATGGAAGCACTGAATACAGAACAGTACCGCGAATTGCAAGAAGAAATCGGGGCTGCAAATCCAACTGCTCTTGAAGGGCTGACCGACCAGACAGACTGGTTTGACGAGGTTTACAAGACCGGACAAACCCAGAATTACCAAGTGTCCGTATCAAACGGAAATGAAAAGATGAAATACTTCCTCTCTGCCGGTTATCTGGATGAAAAAGGTATTTTGGAAGGAACATACTTCAAGCGGTATAGCTTCCGCGCCAATATCGACAACCAAATACGCAGCTGGCTGAATGTAAGTGCCAATATCTCCTACTCCGACAACATCGGAAACACCGGCATCATCTCCGGTACGGGTGCCAACCGTGGTGGTGTAGTCCTCTCGGTCATCAACACTCCGACCTATGCTCCTATTTGGGATCCTGAAAAACCGAATCAATACAATAAGAACTTCTATGGAGTGAACATCATGAACCCGATGGAAAACCTGGCCCGCCAGAAAAACAACAAGAACAAGGAAAACCGCCTCATCGCATCCGGAGCCGCTACCATCAGCTTCCTGCCCAACCTAAAGTTGAAATCATCTGTAGCCCTGGACCGCCGTAACGGTGTAAGCACCACATTCCTCGATCCAATATCGACCACCGACGGACGCAACAGCTTCGGTACAGCCTCTGACAACCGGAATATGAATACCGTGTTGGTTTTCGATAATATATTGACTTACAATACCAATATCAAGAAGCACGGCATCGACGTAATGGCAGGTTCTTCCTATACCAAATCGGACTATACCAACAGCTGGATAAACGGCTCACATTTCCGGGACGATAAAATACAGACCCTGAACGCTGCCAATAAAATTTCATGGGACGGTACCGGAACAGGAGCTTCACAGTGGGCCATCTCTTCCTATTTCGCCCGTGTGTCCTACAACTATGACAGCAAGTACATGCTTACCATGAACATGCGTGCCGACGGTTCATCCAAGCTGCATCCCGACCATCGCTGGGGTATTTTCCCCTCCTTCTCGGCTGCATGGCGCATTTCGTCGGAAAAGTTCATGAAAGACATCGCTTGGATTGATGACTTGAAGCTCCGCGGTGGCTGGGGACAGACCGGTAACCAAAGCGGTATAGGCGATTACTCGTATCTGCAACGTTACAACATCAACCGCATACCCTGGTTTGAAGAAGGTAACGACCATGCAGTTCCCGGTATCAGCCAGGCCAACCTGAGAACAAGTGACCTGAAATGGGAAACTACCAACCAGACGAACATCGGTCTTGACCTGACTGTACTGAACAACAGACTAACCTTCAGCATGGACTACTATTACAAGAAAACTACAGACATGTTGATGAATGTAAGTCTGCCTGCTGGTGCGGCAGCAACCACCAGCATCACCCGTAACGAAGGCGAGATGACCAACAAGGGATTCGAGTTCGCCATCAACTCCCATAACCTGACCGGCGAGTTTTCTTGGGATACAGACTTCAACATTTCTTTCAATAAGAACAAGCTGACCAAGCTGTCATTGCAGAAAATCTATACAGCAGCAAGCAGTGCCGAGGTGGTGAAAGAAAATATCGTACGCAATGAGCCCGGACGTCCTTTGGGTGGTTTCTACGGCTACATCAGCGACGGTGTAGACCCCGAAACCGGTAACCTGATTTATCGCGACCTTAACGAAGACGGCAAGATTTCCACTTCTGACCGTACCTATATCGGCGACCCGAATCCCGACTTCATCTACGGATTGACAAACACCTTTACATGGAAAGACCTCAGCCTGAGCATCTTCATCCAAGGAAGCTACGGAAACGACATCTTCAATGTGTCCCGTATGGAAACCGAAGGTATGTATGACGGTAAAAACCAGTCAACGGAAGTATTGAAACGCTGGAGAATTCCCGGACAGATTACGAATGTCCCGAAAGCCAACTTCAACATCAAGAACTCCACTTACTTTGTAGAAGACGGCAGCTACCTGCGTGTCAAAGACATTTCACTCTCTTACAACATCCGTTGCCGCCAGTTCAAGAAATGGGGTATCAGCCGCGTACAGCCCTATTTTACCGCCAGCAATTTGCTGACCTGGACCAGCTATTCAGGTATGGATCCTGAAGTGAACCAATATGGCAACAGCGGTTCTGTACAGGGCATCGACTATGGAACTTACCCGCAGAGCAAATCATTCGTTTTCGGTATCAATGTTGAATTCTAAAAAAGGAAGAAATAACTTATGAAACTAAACCATATATATAAAAGTATAGCTTGCGGTGTATTGTTGGCAATGACCGCAACCTCATGTGACTTGGACTATAATCCGGTAGACACCTACTCGGATGTAACGGAAGGAGTGAACAAAACTGATGAAAAGCCTATTTTCAACAGTGTGCAAGACGTGGAAACTTCAATGGTAACCCTTCACAAAAAATTTCGTGACCAGCAGGAGCACTGGTATGTCGACAAACTGCTTATCGGTGACGCTCATTCCGATAATGCCTACGCCGGAACAACGGGGGCCGAAGTGGTGCCTTACGAAACCAACTCCATTGAAGGCTCTAATTCTGTACTAAAACGTGACTGGGACCGTTTCTTAGGCGACATTGCCGTTGCCAACCGCATCATCGTGGGCTGTGACCAGCTCAAGGCACTCAGTGAAAGTGAACGCGGCAAGTATCAGTCACAAGCCAAGATATTCCGTGCCATGGTCATGTTCGATATGGTACGCTTATGGGGTAACTTCCCGGTCATCACTACCGTGGGCGGTGACATTACCGAAGACAACGTAGAAGAAATGTACCCGACCTATTTTCCTCCACAGAATACGGCTGAAGAGGCTTACGCCCAAATAGAGAAAGACCTGACTGAAGCAGTGGAAAACCCCAACACACCGACAAACGACACATCAGACAAGAGCATACTTACCAAATCGGTGGCACGTGCCATGCTTGCCAAGGTCTATGCAGAAAAACCTCTGCGCGATTATGCAAAGGTTATCAAATATGCCGATGAACTTGCTGCCGACGGCTTCGACCTCGTGGAAGACTTCAGCGACCTTTGGGCGTATGATACGGAAAAAAAAGACTGCCGGGTACGCAATACCAAGGAGGCAATTCTCGAAGCCCACTTTCCTCCCGGCTCCGGCAACTGGTGTACTTGGATGTTCGGCCGTAACTTGAGCAACTGGGATGAAAGTTTCACCTGGGCCAAATGGATTACCCCTTCCCGTGACCTTATCCGCCTCTATGAAGAGCAAGGAGACACGAAACGTTACAATGAATCTGTTGTATGGTATGACTGCGGATGGAGCAACTATTATCCGGCAGACCATTATGCCTTCATGTACAAATGCCGCTCTGCGTTCAACAGCATTATCTATCTGCGATATGCCGATATCCTGCTCCTCAAAGCCGAAGCAAAAATTATGGGAGAGGCTCCCGACCTGAACGGTGCAGCCGACATCATCGACCGCATCCGCAACCGCGCCGGACTGGGCAAACTTCCACAAAGCACCCGCAGCAGTAAAGAAGCATTGCTCCAAGCTTATATGGACGAACGCCGCATGGAGCTTGCCTTTGAAGGACAGCGCTGGTACGACCTTTGCCGCCTCAATAAGGTAGAAGAAGTGATGAACGCCGTTTACGCCAAAGACAGCGGCCGCCATGCACAAGAAAATCTGTTCAATGAGAACTCCTATCTGCTGGCTATTCCCCAAGGAGCCATCGACCAGAACGAAAATCTGATACAGAACCCGGGCTATTAATACTAATGAGTAATATAAAAATCAATTGAATATGAATTTAAGAAATATATTCACTACCGCATTAGGCTGCTTCACCATACTGGCAGCCTGCGGCAATGACAATGACAGTAACATCACCCCTACACCGGAACCCAAGCCAGACCAACCCACGGAAGAGGCAAAGGATGTTACCCTCTATGTAACGAACACCAGTCGTACTTATGATTTGACAAAGTCCGGGCTGGCCTTCGGCACCGGAAGCAACATGTCACCTTCTACCGTGACACTTGACCCTGCCACCCGCTATCAGGAAATGGACGGTTTCGGTGCAGCCATCACCGGCTCTACCGGTTACAACCTGATGCAGATGACACAAGAGAACCGCACGAAGTTTCTGACTGAAACATTCTCGGACAAAGAAGGCTATGGCTTCAGCTATGTACGTATTGCCATCGGTTGTTCCGACTTCTCATTCAGTGAATTCACTTGCTGTGACGAAAAGGGGCTTGAGCACTTTGCCCTTCCGATGGAAGACACCAAATATGTGATTCCTATATTGAAGGAAATTCTGGCAATCAATCCTGCCGTCAAAATAATTGCCGCTCCCTGGACATGTCCGAAGTGGATGAAAGTGAAAAGCCTGGAGGAACGTGTACCCTTTGACTCATGGACCAGCGGACACTTGAACCCCGAATATTACAGAACGTATGGCGACTATTTCGTAAAATGGATACAAGCTTTCGAAAAGGAAGGCATCAAAATCCACGCTGTGACTCCGCAGAACGAACCGCTGAACCACGGTAACTCAGCATCCTTGTTCATGGGATGGGAAGAAGCCCGTGACTTCATCAAGACCGGCCTGGGCCCTGCCTTCAAAGAAGCCGGAGTTACTACAAAGATTTATGTTTTCGACCATAACTACAACTACGACAATCTGGCCGACCAAAAAAGTTACCCTACCAAGATTTATGATGATGCGGAAGCCTCACAATACATTGCGGGCGCTGCCTACCATAATTATGGCGGTAACCGTTCTGAGTTGCTGAATATCCACAAACTCTATCCCAACAAGGAACTGCTTTTTACGGAAACCTCCATCGGTACTTGGAACTCCGGTCGCGATTTGGAAGCACGCCTGCTTAACGATATGGAAGAAATAGCATTGGGAACAGCCAACAACTGGTGCCGCGGCACCATTGTGTGGAATCTGATGTTAGACAGTGACCTGGGACCGGTAAGCCCCTCAGACGGTTCTTGCAAGACCTGCTACGGTGCAGTGGATATTGACAATACAAACTATTCTAAAATTGTCCGTAATTCCCATTATTACCTTATCGGGCACATGTCTTCAGTCGTGAAACCGGGAGCTGTACGTATCGGAACGACCGGTTACACAGCCAACGGAATCACCTACTCCGCCTTCGAGAATACGGACGGTACCTATGCATTCGTATTGGCAAACAACAATGCAGATGCCAAGCGAATCACCGTAAGCGACGGCACACACTACTTTTCCTACGAAGTTCCGGCCAAAGCAGTCGTTTCTTACCGTTGGAAAAAATAAAACTAATAATTTAAACAGAAGATTATAATGAAAAGCTTAAAATACTATCTAATGGCATTGGCAGGCATAGCCATGCTGAATGCTTGCAGCGATGACGATCCGGTTCCCGGCAACCCGACAATGGACTTTCAGGCAGAACCTTCTTCAGCCTTGTTCGGAGACAGTCTGCCTTTTACAATCAAGGCATCGGACGCAGATGTACCCCTTTCCACGTTAAAAGCGCGGTTATACTTCAGCGACGAAATGGTGTCAGAGACTATAATCCGTACAAAAGTAAACGGTCAAGACTATACCGGGAAAATATATGTTCCCTATCTGGCAAATATTCCCAACGGAACAGCTACATTGAAGTTCATTCTGCAGAACATCAATTTCACAATTACAGAAAAAAGCTATGACGTGGCGCTGAGTCGTCCGGACTTCCCCTACCTAACTCTGATTTCCGGAGACCAAGAATACCGCATGGAAAAAGTCGCAGCCAATCAGTATAGCGTGACCGGTGAATTTGCACAAAAAGTGAAAGGTTACATCAAAGCTCCTAAAGTAGGCGCCAACGGGAATGAAATCAACTTCGGATGGAGCAACGGTGCCATTACACAAGGTACCTCCAGTGAAATTACCTTCTCCAATCTGTCAGCTGGAGAATATTCCATCTCCTTCAATACGTTGACTTATGCAGCCGCTCCTTTCGTGAAACTACTGCTGAACGGTTCTGAAATGGAGATGGTGGATGATGACCATTACAGCATCGACCTCAATCTGAAGCAAGGGGACAACATCACTGCAGACATTCCCAACTTCGACCAATATTGGATAGACCCCGACTTCTTCGAAAAGAATGAAGACGGTTCGCTGAAGTTCCTGCCCATCGATGGAACTTATCGCGTCATTGCCAACCTGGCCCTGAATTATCTGGAAGTATTGAAAATGAACGGAACAAGCACCGCCACTCTGAACGATGACGGAACCGGCGCCCTTTGGATTATCGGTGACGGTATCGGTAAACCTTCCGTAGCGACCAATGCCGTAGGTTGGACTACAGAAAAAGGTCTCTGCATGTCACAGATTGAAGCGAAGAAGTATCAGGTAACAGTAGTAGCGGGAGAGCAAATCAAATCTGATGACATCAACTTCAAGTTCTTCCACCAGCAAGGTTGGGGAGGTGAATATAAAAACGATGCCTTGTCTACCACCAGTGACTTAGTATTTATAGGTGACAGTACCAACGGACGTGATGCCGGCAACTTGGGCCTCGTAGAAGGCAAAAGCCTGGAAAACGGTGTCGCTTACCGGTTCACAGTTGACGTAACGGCAGGTGTCTCTTCGGCAGTTCTGACAGTAGAAAAGGTAGAAAGATAGACGGATAACGCAGAAGATTAACTAAATGAGAAAGGGGCTGGCTCTATAAAAGAGTTCAGCCCCTCTTGTTTATGCAGAATATATGTTCCGGATTTAGCTTAAACCTTCTTTCGCCTCCTCTTGTGGAATACGTACCGAAGTGTAAAGCTCAAGAATGGCGGCTATCGTCAGAGACACAATCCATTCATTGCCCCTTGTAAAGAGCATGAATGCCCCCGTAAGCACCAGCAAAAGCGCACCGAATATTTGCTGTCGGCGCAGGCGTTTGACAGTGGGACTTTTACATTTGGACGGAGAATTAATTTGGGCCAAAGCAACCATCGTAGCGCCGATAGTATATATATAAGGTGAAAGAGGCCAGCCCGTGATATAAACGGCAGCTCCTGCCAAGAGCATCACGGCCCCTACTGCGAAAAGGGCGGGTATCAGTTGTTTCATTCTTCTATATCTTCTTCAAATACATAAATATCCTCATTGGGCTTTTTCATCAGATACTTCTCACGGGCAATCCGTTCGATGGCACCGGAGTCGACGGCAAGCTCATTGAGCCGTTCGGTATTCTCCTCGTATTCCTTGCGGTACTTTTCTATTTCATCGCGCAGACGGCTTTCTTCCCGGGCGTAACCCAAACGGCGTACAACACTGTTCTCATCCAGGAACCCGATAATTACAGCAAACAACGCAAGCGTAATCAGATATTTATGCTTGCGGACAAAAGACCAAAGAGAAGCAAGTTTATCCATCTCGTTATCTACTATTTAGCAATTTATCATTCATGATGGAGCTTGTCCATCATATAACTTCACGTCACAAAGATAAGAGGAATAACCGAAAGATTTCTTTTTTTTGTGTACATTTGCACAAAAAGCAAAGAATATCCCAAATATGGAAAACTATATCGTATCTGCACGGAAATATCGTCCCTCGACCTTTGAGTCCGTAGTAGGCCAACGTGCACTGACCACTACCTTGAAGAATGCCATTGCCACCGGAAAACTGGCGCATGCCTATCTTTTTTGCGGTCCAAGAGGCGTGGGAAAAACAACTTGTGCCCGTATCTTTGCTAAAACAATCAACTGCATGAGCCCCACAGCAGACGGCGAGGCATGCAACCAATGTGAATCCTGTACTGCCTTCAATGAGCAGCGCTCCTACAATATCCATGAGCTGGATGCCGCCTCAAACAACTCTGTGGATGACATCCGCCAATTGGTGGAGCAGGTACGCATTCCACCTCAGATAGGCAAATACAAAGTATATATCATTGATGAGGTACATATGCTGTCCGCCTCGGCTTTCAATGCTTTCCTGAAAACACTGGAAGAGCCTCCACGCCATGCCATATTCATCCTTGCCACTACCGAGAAGCACAAGATATTGCCCACCATCCTTTCACGCTGCCAAATATATGATTTCAGCCGGATTGGTGTGGAAGATACCGTAGCACACCTCGCATATGTCGCCTCCAAAGAAGGTATCACTGCTGAACCGGAAGCGTTGAATGTCATTGCCCTCAAAGCAGACGGCGGTATGCGCGACGCACTATCCATCTTCGACCAGGTGGTAAGCTTCACCGGAGGACACATCACCTATAAGAGCGTGATTGAAAACCTCAATGTGCTGGACTATGAATACTACTTCAAACTAACCGGATTCTTTCTTGAGAACAAAATCAGTGACGCGTTGCTATTACTGAATGATGTGCTCAACAAAGGCTTCGACGGCAGCCACTTCATCACCGGACTTTCATCCCACCTGCGCGACTTGCTTGTCAGCAAAGACCCGGCGACACTGCCGTTGCTTGAAGTGGGCGCAAGCATCCGCGAACGTTACCAAGCACAAGCACAGCAATGCCCCCTCCCTTTTCTTTACCGTGCCATGAAGCTCTGCAACGATTGTGACCTGAACTACCGTGCCAGTAAAAACAAACGGCTACTGGTAGAGCTCACTCTGATACAAGTGGCACAACTGACCGCCGAGGAGGACGACGGTGCCAATGGGCGCAGCCCTAAACAAGCTATAAAACCCATATTCACGCAGCCTGCCGCCGCTCAGCAGCCACAGGCCACTGCTGCCATGCCCCAACAAACCGTACAGCCGGCAGTACAGACAAACAGCACTCCCCAACCTGCTGCCACGCAGCATAGTAATGCAACAACTCCACATGCCACACCTGCTGCCGTATTAATGGCGCAAGGGAGAGAAGAGAAAAAAATTCCGGTCATGAAAATGTCCGGATTAGGGGTCTCCATCAAACGCCCCCATATAGAAGAGGAACAAAGAAACCCTTCATCTAACCCTACTGCCGCCCACCAAGCAGCACAACCGGAAGAAGACTACATCTTCAATGAAAGGGATTTGAACTATTACTGGCAGGAGTATGCCGGACGTATGCCCAAGGAGCAAGTAGCCATAGCCAAGCGCATGCAGAACATGCGCATCACTTTAATAAATGACACAACTTTTGAGGCTGTGGTAGACAATGAAATCGTTGCCAAGGAATTTACCGGCATGATACCCACTCTGCAAAATTACCTACGTACCCGGCTAAAGAACCGCAAAGTCACCATGACTGTCCGGATTAGTGCTCCTACTGAAAAGGTACGTGCCTATGGACGCGTTGAAAAATTCCAAATGATGGCACAAAAGAACAGTGCACTATTACAACTAAAAGAAGAGTTTGGTTTGGAACTGTATTAATCCCTTCCAATCGCCTGCATAAAGTCTGTCTCTTATACACATCTGACGCTGCCGACGAAGC
>ENA-OZXH01000525-OZXH01000525.1-human-gut-metagenome-genome-assembly--contig:-NODE-525-length-12144-cov-5.205228_pt1 | contig 12144 bp, 10 predicted proteins | sample MGYA00243542_ERZ654097 | MGnify/ENA primary metagenome ERZ654097 (study PRJEB26926, sample SAMN06165280) | human gut metagenome | biome: ENVO:00009003; feature: ENVO:2100002; material: ENVO:00002003...
ACGAGATGAGCGCTAGTCTCGTGGGCTCGGAGATGTGTATAAGAGACAGATACTAAATATACTATTAGCAGTTATTGCGTTTGGCGCTATTATAACAGGAGTATCAAAAGACATAGAAATAGGTTCTGTTTGTAGCCATTTTGCTATAGCAATTGCCTGTGTTGCAACCATTTTCAGCAAGAGATACAGATATATATTAGCTTCTATAGCCTTATCGCTGATCATAATATCTTATTTTTTATGGACGTAAATCGTGTATTATATTATATGTTTTGATTATATAACGATATTGCTTTGTGCGGAAATAACTTAAACTATAAATCAATTTATATGAGAACCATAAATCTTATAAACATGCTATTCCTTTGCTTAATTAGCTGGACCAGTTGTCAACACAAAACCGGCCTGTTTGAAGTAAAAGTAACAGGTCTGGAAAAGTATAACGGACAGACCGCCTATCTATATAAAGACATGTTTGTTCACATGGACTCGACTCGCGTACTGTTGGACTCAACCACGATCTCCAATGGAACACTACAATTTAAAGGAGAGGCAGACACTCTCCACTTTTATAGCATACGCCCGAAACAACCCAATCAATTATATGCGTTTGGAGATTTCTGTCCGGAACCGGGAAAATTGTGTTTGAAAGCCGATTCCACTTCTTACAAAGCCATTTTGAATTTATATCAAGCACCTCACCACACTCTCTAAATAAAGTCTACATGGCAGACCGGTTTGAATTAGGAGATTCCACATACCGGAAGCTGCACCGACTCATGGAAGCAAATATTCAGAATGTAGTGGGTGGAGCTTTGTTTGCGTTCTGCAACATCAGATCGAATGAAATGGAGTCACTATACCATAAAACGAACAAGACATTGATAGCCGGCAACTATTGGTTACAATTACTTGAAAAGATGGTGCAATCTACCCGACCGATACATGTTGGCGAACCCTTCATTGATTTTAAGCAGCAAATCTATCAGGGTGATACGTTACAGTTCTCTGATATGACGGGAAAAGGCAAACCGGCCTGTTTGGTGTTTTTGCAAAACCCAAGCTGTTATCCTGAGATAATGCGGCAACTCCAGGCATGGAAAGAACGATATCCGGATCTCGAATATGTATATGTCTCGTCATTTCCGGATATTGACCCATTTACCCAATTAGCAGAACGGTTAGGAGGTCCTGTTCTGCATGATAATCCTTTGGATAATAGTCAATCTGTCAAGTGGGCATATCGTGTGTTTTTGCAAAAAAGCAGTATGGCCTATTTGTTCGATCGGAAGGGCATATTAAAAGAAATTAAAGAATTCGATTACGAAACGGCAAAAAGCTCTTTGATGTTTCCGGTAGACCTGCGTTAGCATTAAGTCGGCCGACAGACAATTGCCTGAAAAATAAATAAACCATAAAAAAAAAGCCATACATCTAAACAATCTTTTTTATTTGCCAAAAAGACGAATATTCTATCGCCTCTTTTGTATTTTTGCTATCAATAAGACAAAAACTAATCTACACACATGAAAGGCTTTAATAACTATACGGAGCGTGAAGAATTCTCCATATTCAAAAAATTCTTTTTGGATCATGGACGATGCAAGGAAATGAAGAAAAAAGAATATTTTGCGGAGCAAGGCATTGTTACGACACATGCCGCCTATGTCGAGAAAGGTATGTTCCGCTATGTCTGTACGGATGAAAACGGATGTGAACACATTGTAGGCTATGCTTTTGCAGGAGAATATGTCGGTGATTACCCACAATGCATAAAGAAGGAGAAAGCAATGGTAAGCATTCAGGCAACCACCGATTCTCTGATATATTATGCATCTGCCCAAGAAATAACCAACTTCTTTTCCACCGACAAATCTACTCAGGAATTGGAAAAGATTTTAGCGGAAGGACTCTTTGTCCAGACTTATAAGCGCTTGCTGGATATTTACTGCAAAACACCTACTGAACTCTATGTGGATTTAGTAAGACGCTACCCGGATTTTCTAAATTATATCACACTCAGGGAGATAGCTTCTTTTCTCCGTGTCACCCCTGAAACAATCAGCCATATACGAAAAAATATCAAGGGAATAGAGTTTTGTTAAAAAATCATAGGATTATCACTTTATTTTGAAGGCCTTGAATTCGTTCAAGGCTTTTCTTTTTTTTATGCACTTAATTTGTAGCGAGTTAAACATTAAAGACTAATGATACCATACAAAAGTAGAATTAAACGTTCGATAAAGAAGAATCACTCTCAAAATACATAATTATGAAACGTATACATATTCTGTTAATGGCATTAGTGGCTCTGTCCATTCAAGGCTGCCAAGATGATTTTAACGTTCCGTCCGAACAAGCAAGTAGAAGCTATGAGCAGGACGCAGAGGTACTGAACAGATTCGTCGACATAAACAAGACGACGCATGAGTATTATATTAATCCCAATAAGCGGACTACTGCTTTGTCTTATATCACCAATGACGGTGCGGAAGAGTTGGCTGTCGTCAATTCGTTGAATCTTGATGTATTTCAGCAGAGCGTCGACCGGATAAGCAAACTGTCCGGACAATTTGCGTCCAATCACGGAGTGGATTATGTGGTGATGATGACCGGCAACGAAGTCTATGTGAGCCGTACCAAAAGCGATTCCCCCATAGTGCTGGAAAGGATGAATGAGAGTGAAGCTACCCGCAACTACTATCCCAGGACTGCTTCCATAAAAGTAACCGATAGCGAAAAGGAATACACCGTTTATGGAAGCGGGGATATTGAAACATCCATTGAACTCTTTCCACAAGCCTACAAGAATGCAGGTTGGGCATTCCTCGTTTCTTGTGAAATGAAAGAAAACGGCAACAGACAAATGGTGAATGTGCTGTTTTGCGGTGTAGGATATAGAATGATTGCTCCCCGCTTTGCATGGCATGCGGCCCAGCCGGATACAGAATGGAACTTTGGAGTAGCAAGCAGTTGCGACAGCAACACCACCATCGCAAGACTTAACATCTCACATCCATGATAAAAAGGTCATATATCTATTTGTCGCTTATCATTCTCTCCCTGCTGACGGGCTGCGTCGAGAAATCGGGCTACTACGACGACGGGCAACAAGAGATTATCGACAACTTGACCAAGAACGAGGGATGGGAACGATCCTACCACATGACGTCGTATGACGGCAGAGAGTGCGATGTATACGAATTGTGGGTTTTCAAAAGTGACGCCACTGGCTCCCGTAAATTCGTGTGGAACTATGACGATGGAGAAGTCTCCGAAAATATGGATTATTTCCGTTGGTCATTCACGATACCTAATTTTAAGATTATCTATATGGATAGCGGGTTATATTGGGAAATTAAACAACTGACTACCGACAAATTGCACATATACGAAACTTATGACGATCCGATAACTGTTCCCGGACAAGATTACAGAGAATACAGGGAGTATGAATCGCTGCCACTCTCTACAAAATAACGGAACAATCTAAACTAGACTTTTCAAGAGAAATCCTGCTTCACGATTCTGCGAAGCAGGATTTCATATTGTATGCACGCAAATACTGCATGGGAGTTTGTCCGGTATACTTCTTAAAGTCCTTAATGAAATGATTCGTGTCGCTATAACCACTATCCGCGGTAATGCGAACCAAATCTTTCTGTACCCGAAAAGCAGTATAAGCATGGATGAATCGCTGCAAAGAAGAGTAACACTTAGGCGTCATGCCGACTGCTTCGGAAAAGTTTCGTTCCAGCCATTTATAGTTAACGCCTAAATGAGACTTTAATTCATCGATGGATAATGTTCCTTTATGCAACTTGATATAGCGAATGGCCTCATCCAGCAGCTTATTAGATTTTTCATTTACGGATAGGACATCGCGGATACAGTTTTCTAAAAGTTCTATCTTCTCTTCCACTTCCCCACATTGCTGCATTTCTTCCAGCAAAGCATCCGAATCATGAAATACGGATTGCAGATTCCAAAAAGGACGGGTATTGAGTTTTTTGGCATCCAACCCAAACAAGCGGTAAAAAGATACAGGTTTAAACCGTACTATCAGCAGATAAGTGCCCTTCCCGGAGAAACGGACAACCATCTTTTCAAAAGACCTTGTACTGAACCAACCGGATTTGAATCTGGGAGTTGCCTCATTATACTCCAACTCTACTTCATCTTCCGCCTCGGACAGGAATGCTAACATAGGTGTTCCGTCATTATATGCCAGGCTATCGGATAAATCGCAGCAAGGGAAGATAAAGACACTATCGACGTACTCTTGCAGATCTTTTGCAGGAGTCATTGTCCTTATCCCCTCAAGAGAAGCGAAAGGATGTGATATGATATGTTCTAATAGGCTTACCGGCATGTGTGCAAAAGTACATAAATATAGGATAGTACAGAACGATATGTCTAAAATTTACCATAAGGGTTGATGGCTATGGGTTACTTTTGCCTAAAAAAAGTAATATGATTAAACCGATAACGATTTACGGGAATCCCGTACTGAGAGAAGAATGTGTGAGTATAGAGAAAACTTATCCGGGTATCCGGGAAGTCATAGAGACGATGTGGCAGACACTGAGAAATGCGGACGGTTGCGGTCTGGCTGCTCCACAAATCAATCTTCCTATCAAACTATTTGTAGTGAACAGCCGGGATAGCTATGCATATATGTCTGCCAGAGAAAGGGAATGTTTCTTTGCAAAAGATGATTGCGGGATAGAAGAAACATTCATAAATGCGGAAATAACAGCATGCAGTGACGAGGTATGGACTACGGGAGAAGGCTGTCTGAGTATTCCCGATCTGTATGAGGAAGTGACACGACCCTGGTCCATAACAATAAAGTATCAGGATAAGGAATTTAATGAGCAAGTCAAGGTTTACTACGGATATACAGCACGAATCATTCAACATGAGTTTGAGCATACGGAAGGGAAACTGTATATAGATCATTTGTCGCCTTTCAGGAAACAATTATTGCAGAACAAACTGACACGTATCCTGAAAAGAAAGATAAATGCGTCATATCCAATATTAAAATCGAATTAAATAGCATTTCTATTTTCTTATTATAAATATTAGATTTATCCCTCCTTTATCTATTTATATTTCTTTGTCCTTACAAAAAAACAAGGCACAACTATATGCAAGTGAAACAAGAACGCTCTCACTGTCATCACATAAGAAACAAGCATCTCACAATTTTGCAAAATCATTTAACATGCATAAATAACCCAATAAATATCACAACCCCAATTATTTCAAGTCTCAGCTACGTTTTTTTGTTGTTTTTGCATTTTAACCTCCTAAATAGCACATTAAACGATATAAATTAGTAAATTTGTTTTCTTGATAGAAAAATAGCACATTAATGAAAACCCGAGGAAATATATGTGCGATAGGGGGTAGCCGTTTTATATGTTAAGTTCAAGCTATGTATACTATGAAAAATATTAGTAAAACCATTGTGTTATTATTGTTTATTTTGCTATCTTATCCATTTTATGGAATAGCACAGAACATAAAATCTTTTGATTTTAAAGGAAACTTTTTCTATAATACAATTACTTCTATTGAGCAAGATACGTTAGGGTTTATGTGGCTAGGTTTGGATAACGGTGTCTTTCTTTTCGATGGCTATTCTCTTCAGCCATTAATTCATTCAATGATAAACGACCGTTATGTTAATTTCTTAAGCCACAGAAAAACAACATTGTATATAGGGACCAATGAAGGACTTTATGCCTACGACTATATAAATAACCAATGTGATCTTTGTTCTCCGTTGTTGAAATCAAAAAATATTATAGCTTATCAGTGTAACAGCGATTATCAAATTGTAGCTACAGACAGAGAAGTTTTCCTCTTTGACTATAACTGGAATTTCATCCACAAAATAACCATATATAAGGAATCACTGAATAATCATATTACCTCTATGGCGATTTATGGAAATCAAGAAGTCTTATTGGGTACAGAATCCGGTTTGGTGATCATTCATATTGGAAATGACGATAAAACGAAAATCAACACTTTATATAGTGGAGACAAAATTGTTCAATTATTTATTGATAGCCGTAATAAACTATGGATATGCCGTGGCGAAGAAATATTATATAGTAACATAGATACTTTGGATTCTGTAGAAATATCAGAATTTAAGCATATTGCCTATAATCACGAAGTTATCTCCTTCTTTGAATACGCAAATCAAGTGTGGGTGGGAACCAGGGGATATGGTATTTCCATATACGAATATGACCATAGCGGGAAGGTAGTCTTGAAAAATAAATTATTAATAGATAAATCAGGAGATAGCGAACTGAAAAACACTATTAATAAAATTTATAAAGACAAGAAATCCAGAATTTGGATATGTACATTAGAGGGAGTATATTTATACAATGACGAGTCCTCCAATTTTCATGTCATCAAGCATAGTAAAAATGGAAAGAATGTTCCGTCCAGTAATATTATCTCTTCCATATACTGTGACGATGATTACTTATGGTTAGCCACATCCAATGGAATTAATAAGATAAAGTGGAACAATAAAAATGACTATACTATTACGCAATATGTTGACCGGAGAAATACAAACGACATAATGGCTGGTAACAAAATCCAGTGCATTACCAAATTTAAAGATCAAACCTTCTTGATCAGCACAAAAAACGCAATCAAATTTTTCGATTCGGGAAGATGCCTTTTTTATGACGATCAGTCACTAAATGTTGCTTTAGAACAATATGGAATGCGGTATGTACGTTCCATATTCAAGGACTATTACAATAATATCTGGCTTGCATTCTCTGAAGGTGGGGTTGGTAGCATCAATGCTTCAACCGGTAAATTCACCAGATTAGACTATCCAGAAAAGGTGAAAGGCAAGCACAGAGCCATTTGTAGGGACAGCAATGGGAACATTTGGCTTTCATCAGACAATGATGGGTTATATCGCCTGCAATTGGACGATGATTTGAAAGTTATAAGTACAAAATTATACCCTAGAAATATGTTTGGTGGATCGTGGATAACGGCAGTATATATAGACCATCAAAAAAGAATATGGGCCGGAACAGCAAACGGATTATATAGATACAACACTGAGCAAGATAAGTTTACCAGATTAGAGTTCCCATATTCAAGAAAGAGTTCCTATATTGGGGCTATTATACAGGATAATATGGAGAATGTATGGGCAGTTAGTTTACACGGTATTTATAAGATTAATATAGAAGATTTGATTGTCTATTATGAATTGAATGTAAATCAAGATATTGTAAAGACATGGTATATTTTGGGAACATGCGTCAACCGCAATGGAGAAGTATTTATAGGAGGAGTAAATGGACTCAACTTTTTTAATCCTACTCAATTGACACCAGACACTTATCCGCATAATGTCTATATATCCGGCATAAAACTTCTAAATAAAGAGAATTTTTCCGATGAGAAGAAAAATCGCTTGCACAAGATCAATAATTCAGGCAAGTTAGTGCTATCGTATACAGACACTCAATTTTCCTTGTCTTTCAGTTCTCTCTATTATAAAGATCCGCTAAAAATAGAGTATGCTTATATGTTAGAGGACTTTGATAAAGATTGGATAATTACAGACGCATCAAGAAATAACGCTTCTTATTCCAATTTAACTCCCGGCACATATACTTTTAAAGTTAAATCAACTAATGCTTCGGGTATCTGGATGGACAATATACGGACTATCGAGATTGTGGTAGAAAAGGCACCATGGAGAACTTGGTGGGCCTACTCCTTATATGTGACCATAGTTGCAGGCATTTTACTATTAGTTGTCCGAAACTTTAATTTAGGTTCCAAATTGCGGCACAAGGATGCATTATCCAAGTGGAAATTAGACTATTACACTCGTTTATCATATGGTTTTAAGGTACCGTTAACTCTAATTTATGCGCCTCTGCAATATCTGCTGAAAAATTATGATCAGTTGACAAATACAGATGTTAAGCGTATGCTACATACGATGTCAGGCAATGTATTCAAATTGTCGGAACAAGTATCGAAGTTGATGGAGTTCAAAAAAGTATCTTTGGGAGAATATGATGTACAGTTATCAAAGGTGGATGTTATTCCTGTTATCCAAGGAATTTGCAATTTATTTCTAGATGAGTTTGCCACCAAACATATAACTTATTCAATAGAAGGAAACGTGACTTCTGTTACAACTATCATAGACATAACTAAGATAGAAGTAGCTCTATATAATATTATGGAAGATGCTATTTCCTATATAATAGATAATGGTAGGGTTGAGGTGAAATATATGCTTGACTCCCATGATTACAGGCTGAACGTAAGTATTATTGCATCGCGAAGTGAAGAAAGCGAGTCTAATGTACAAGAGTTAAACACTCGCTTTTTAATTGCATACGATTATCTAAAAGTGCATCATAGCGAACTATCCATACGTAATATTGAAGGAAACCGGATGAGGGAATATACTTTTGACCTGTTATTAGGCGATTCTCATTATAGTGTAAGAGAAATGAAAACATTGGATAAAGCACAATCTGTATCGCTGTTATTACCTGTAACTGTTCAAAAAGATAGAACTGTGGATGAATTGAATATTGGTTCGGATAAAACTTTGCCAGTGATTTATCTGTATGAGGGAGACAAAGACATAGACCTCTTCATAAAGTCTGTTTTCCAAAATAAGTTTAACGTATCACTAAACACAGCTTCTACCGACATAAAATGCATGCTCGACAAAGTACCTTCTTTAGTTATTTTTGATGTGGTGAAAGAAGACGACTATAAATTTGAGTTATGCAGCAAAATGAAAGAATACCAGATATTATCAGCAATACCCGTCATTTTCATTTCCTCACTTTCCTCTGAAATAACGGAGCAGAAGGCTTATGAAGCAGGGGCTGATGTGTTTATTGCAAAACCGTTCAATGTAGCTAGCCTGGATGCAAGAATAAGACAGCTACTTGATGTACGTACGGCAATCAAAGAAAACATCCGAAAAGAATTGATTATAGACCCTAAAGAAACGCTTATCACATCTGATGACGACAAATTCGTTGCTAACATCATCAACGTTATAGAAGACAACATAGCAGATGTTGAGTTTAATATTGATAAATTGGCTAGTTTATTAAATATAAGCCGTTCTACCTTATATCGAAGAGCTATGGAAATCACAAATTTGTCACCAAGTGATTTAATCAGAAAAAGACGCATGCGACGGGCCGCAGAGCTGTTAAAACAAACTTCTCATCCTGTCTCGGAAATATGTTATATGGTTGGATATTCAGATCAACGCTATTTCGGACAAAGCTTTAAGAAAGAGTTTGGTATGACTCCGAAACAATATTCTATTCAGAAAAAGGTATAGGAACAAAATAACCTGTTTGACATCCGCAGATATTCTTCAGATATAGCAATTATTTACTATTATAAATCTGTGTCATCTGCGGATGAAATATTATATAGATGCTCTTTGGTTTTCTTTTTTACAAAAAACTCTTATTGTGGAAAGTCTTTTTCAAAATCAGAAATATTAATCCAGTCTGCCGATACTCGTTCTCCATTCCTTATCCTGTGCCAAAAATCATGGGCTTCGCTGGTGTCCGAATATTTGTCAAAGATATCCCCCTTATTATACATTCGCGGATCTTTTTGATCCAATAATCGTCTGGTCATTTCTTCTTCCATTCTATCTTTTATGCAAGCATATTCCTTTTTTTGAATCAAATTGACCATGCAATTAGGATCCTTTTTTATATTATATAATTCCTCCGCTTCCCGTTTCCCAAAAGACAGTTGCCATAAATATTTTGTTTGAGGATTATGACGGGCTTTCAGAATCTCAGTTTTAGTAGGGCTACCATCCACATTCATATAACCTGTTTCAGGATTACCTGCAGGCCAGCGTTCAGGTTTAAAGTTTTTAAGGTAAAGGAAGTCTCCTCTGATCAATCCACGGATAGGATATCCCTGATCGTTGGGGCGACCTACATCATGCCGTTCTTTACCAATCATTACGTAATTGCGGTCTATCCCTGTGTTTTCATCTTTCAGCAAGTCAACAAAGTCTCTTCCAGTGATAGCTTGCATTCCTGATTGCTTTTCACTTATACCTGCTATCTTCAAAATAGTAGGCGCCAAATCTATGACACTGATGTATTCATTGACCTGTCTTCCCGGATGTTTTATCCCGTTCTTCCACATGACTGCCATTGGGATGTGATTGGAGTTATAATACTCCTGTCCTTTACAACGTGGAAAAGGCATATTATGATCAGAAGTAACAATTATAACAGTGTAGTCAAGTTCGCCTATTTCCTCTAAAGACTGAAGTATCAGACCTAAATGTTTATCAAAATGCTCTACTTCCACTGCATAATCCAGCATATCCCTTCTCACAACCTCATTGTCTGGCCAATAGGATGGAACGGAATCAATATCATTGATATTCTTCCCAAAACGCTTAGAAGATTCATATTCATAGCCACGGTGAGGTTCAAGTGCTCCATACCAAAAACAAAATGGCTTAGATTTGTCCCAATTCTTTAGAAAATCGTTAAAATTGGCTGCATAATCACAATCAGAAATCCCCGTAGTTGGAGGCGTAAGTTTACGTTTGTTCCATACCTGCCCCGTGAGATTTCGGTTCTCACCTCTTGAATTGACAGCATATCCAGGCCCCCAACCCTTTCCCGTACAGCCTACATAATATCCATTATCAGCTAAAGCTTCCGGATAAGATTTAAATTTCTCAGGAAAGTTCGGCCAATGATTACAGGCTTCTTCCAACTGCCATGAATTTCTACCTGTAATCATAGCAGCACGTGAGGGTGCGGATTTGGCATTACATGTATACATATTATTAAATAAAAGTCCATTGCGAGCTACAGTATCAAATGCAGGTGTATTTATCCATGGAACCCCATAAGCACTCATATGACCTGCATCATCAGCTACACAAAACAAAATATTGACCCTAGGCGCAGTCTGTGCTGTCGCAATTGATACTTGTGCAATAGTTGCAACACTCAGTAAAGAAAGTATATGGATATTCATTGTGAGATATTTAAAAGTTAATGTTTTTTATAGAATTCATTTATTACATACCATGCTTTTTTGCGATATCCTTGATCTGAGATTAGCCCTTTTCGATTCCAACCATTTTGATTGAGTGGGTGAAAACGATAAGGAGAACGAAAATCAAACAAAATCCAAGGGGCTATACCTGTCAAATTAGGAATAGAGATAAACATTTCTAAATTGTCCTTATACAGCTGTTCCTGATATTCTTCACTCCAAGAACTCGCTACTGTAGCATCTCCAGACTGGCCGTATAATGCTTCTCCGCCAAATTCGGAAATAAAAAGCGGTTTATCTGGACAGATATTCCAGCTAATCTCAGACGGCTTAATTGGCCACGGATGATACCACCCCATGTATTTATTGATAGATATAACGTCCAGATATTCTGTAAGTGTATCCTCCAACTCAAATGTTTGGGTATCACCATTCCACTTCACCTTATCAAAAGCAGCAGTAAGTAAACGGGTGGTATCCGTCTTTTGACAATTATTTATAATTTCTTTTAGAAAACTGTTGCGCGACTTGGAGGGACTGGTTTCATTAGCAATTCCCCAAAATGTCAAAGCACATCTGTTTCTATCTCTCATTATCATTTCAGAATGCATAGTCAATGCTTTCTGCAGAGTTACTTTACTAGTGAAATCTATATTTTGCCAAAGTGGTATTTCTTCCCACAGCATGAAACCCATTTTTTCAGCCAATCTTACGATGTACTCATTTTGAGGATAATGTGCCAGTCGTATCAAATTAGCTCCCAATGCCTTTGCTTCGGATAACAGAGCCACTGCGTCTTGCTGAGAGAAAGCTCTACCTTGTCTCTGAGCTATTTCTTCATGAAAACTGATACCCTTCATAAAAACAGGACTACCATTCAGATAAATTTGTTTCCCTTTGACATAAAGATTTCTAAATCCGAGTTCCTCTTTAATAGTATCGCTGCGAGTAGCCAGTTGAACCAGATATAGCTGAGGCGTTTGCGGTGACCAGCGTTGTAACCGCTTAACTTTTATGGAAGCCTGCGCCATACCTGTACTA
>ENA-OZXH01000556-OZXH01000556.1-human-gut-metagenome-genome-assembly--contig:-NODE-556-length-11717-cov-4.281856_pt1 | contig 11717 bp, 9 predicted proteins | sample MGYA00243542_ERZ654097 | MGnify/ENA primary metagenome ERZ654097 (study PRJEB26926, sample SAMN06165280) | human gut metagenome | biome: ENVO:00009003; feature: ENVO:2100002; material: ENVO:00002003...
GGGGTGGATGCGTGGAACGGGGGATGGGAAATCCAGATGGGCTTGAAGATAGGCCTCCGGTGTTCCCATGTCCATCCACAACCCGTCGTCCGCCAGAATGCCGCGCAGGCGTCCTTCCCGGATGTAATCCAGAAACAGGGGAATAATGGAAACGGCTTCCCCGGAAGGGATGCGTCGGAATATTTCCGGCTCCATACAGTACGCGCCGGTGAATTGGTAGGATCCGGGGTCGCGGCCCAGGGCGTGCCTCATATCCGTCACCAGGCCGGAAGAAAAATCAAATCCCACGTTTTTCTTATCTCCGGAGGTGCGGAGGGCCAGCGTCACGGGAGGGCGGCGGCTCAAATGCTCCTCCAGCAGGCGGCCCAGATCAAATGTGGCCGCCATGTCTCCGTTCACCACCAGCAGCGGCTCTTCCGCGGAAGCCAGGGGCTCTATCTTTTTGACGCCGCCGCCGGAATCCAGCAGCACGGGTTCATGGCTGAAATGAACGGGGCAGCCGTTCCATGAATGTTCAGGGAACACTTTGTCCCAGGCTGCCGCCAGATGGTGGGTGTTGATGATGAACTCCCGTATGCCGCAATCGTAGCATCGGCGCATGGAATGCAGAATAAGGGGCTCATGGAAAAAGGGAATCAGCGGCTTGGGCAGAATGTCGGTGAGAGGGCGCAGGCGGGTACCCAGCCCGGCGCCGAGAATAAACGCACGGGAAATGCGGAGGCCTGCTGTGATGTGCATGGAACATCACTACTGGGTGAGCGGCTTTTTTTCAAGCGCCCTTTATCCTCTTCTTTCCGGGATGACACGCCGGCATGCCGCCTCTTCCCCGAATTTAAAGGAAAATCCGTGATTTCGTGCTTTCCAAACGGAAGCTCATTCACTAGCATCCCCGCATGGCATGTGGAAACCAAAGAACTGTCGGCTCTCCGGCCTCCCTGGCCGGTACCTCTTTGCATACGGGACAGCCCGTTACCCTGACCCTGAAGCCGGCTCCTGCCGACTTCGGCATTAAATTCCGCCGGGTGGACATTCCGGACCAGCCTTTCATCAGCGCGGACGTGGAAAAGGTGCAGACTGTGGAACGCGCCACCAGCCTGGCTGAAGGTTCCGTCAAAGTGCATACCGTGGAACATATTCTCTCCGCCCTCACGGGCATGGGCATTGACAACGCCGTCATTGAAATGGACGCCAATGAACCGCCCATCGGGGACGGGTCCTCAGCCCCCTACGTAGAACTGATCAAGAGCGCCGGCATCGTGGAACTGGATGTGCCGCGCCGCTATCTGGAAGTGCGCGAGGCCGTCACCATTGAAACCAAGGGCGGTTCCATCCTGACCATTCTCCCCTCCAAGCAATTCCGCGTTTCCGTCACCTGCGTGGGACCGGAAAACCGCATCACCCAGTACTTTGACGCGGTCATCACGCCGGAAACGTATGAAAAGGAACTGGCCCCGGCCCGCACCTTTACGTTCTACGAAGACATCAAGCCCCTGCTGGAAAAGGGCCTCATCAAGGGCGGCAGCCTGGAAAACGCCGTGGTCATCCGCGGCGAGGAGCTCATGAGCAAGGAACCCATGCGTTTCATCAATGAGTTCGCCCGCCACAAGGCCATGGACCTTATTGGGGACCTGACCCTGTGCGGCAAGCCCATTCTGGGCCACGTCATCGCCATCAAGCCGGGCCACGGCCCGAACACCGAACTCACGGCCAAGCTCAAGAAGGAACACCACCGCAACCAGCAAATGGCTCCCAATCCCGTCAACGTGCCGTACGGAGACGCCGTGCTGGACATCAACGAAGTAATGAGCCTTCTGCCGCACCGCTATCCCTTCCTGATGGTGGACCGCATTATCGGTTTTGAAGGAGAAACCAAGTGCCGGGGTCTGAAGAACCTGACCATGAACGAACTCTTTTTCCAGGGCCACTTCCCGGGCCATCCGGTCATGCCGGGCGTTCTCCAGGTGGAAGCCATGGCCCAGGTGGCCTCCATCGTCATGCTGCGCCAGCCCGGCAATGCCAGCAAGCTCGGTTACTTCATGAGTGCGGACAAGGTAAAATTCCGCCGCGTCGTGGTTCCCGGCGATACGCTCATCATTGAAGCGGAGCTGACCAAGATGCGCGGAAACATTGGCCAGGCGACGGCACGCTGCCTGGTGAACGGACAGGTGGTTTCGGAAGCCGAGCTTAAATTCGGCCTTCAGGATGCTTGATCCCGCCGACTGCATCCCCTGTTTTTACGGAAACCCCGGCCGTGCATGCCACGCCGGGGTTTTTCATGTTCCGCATCCGGGCTTTCTTTACCTGAACATTCCGGACATCCCGCAAAAACGGAGACCGGAAAACGAAATCAAGGGCGGTATTTCCTCCTTTTCAGGAGATCTGATCCCGTCTTAACAGTCACTTGCGGAAAAGAGCCGGATATCAGGCAGGCGGCACATCTCCGCGTACTCTTCAAGACGGCGGCGAAAGGTCTCTTTGGTCATGGAAAGAAGAGCATCTGCCGAAAAGGACTCGCAGGTGAAGGAGGCCGCCACCGTTCCATACACAATTCCCTTCTTCACTTCCTCAAACGGAGGAAGGCCGGGAGGCAGGGTGGACAAATAGCCGGCCAGAGCCCCCAGGAACGTATCCCCCGCGCCGGTGGGGTCCACCAGCGTTTTCAGAGGATAGGCGGGACAACGGAACATCCGGAGATTCCCGCCGACATCCCGGCCCAGAAGCGTGGCTCCGTATTCCCCCTGTTTCACCACTGCGTACGCGGCGCCTTTGGAAAGCAGGAATTCCCCGGCTTCCAGGACGGTGGACGCCTGGGCATATTCCTTCGCCTCATCCTCATTCATCATGGTGATATGGGAACGGCTGATCACGGCATCCAGCAATTCCGGCTGGCGGCGCAGCCACTTGTCCATGGAATCGGAAAGCACCAGCGCCGCGTCCGGACATTGTTCCATGCACTTGAGCTGCTGGGCCGGAACCATGCAGCAGCAAACCAGAACCGGATGGTTCCTCAAAGGCTCCGGAACGTGCACATCCCATTCCAGCATCACGGAATCATTGGCGCAAACGGTCCTCCGCTTGTTCATATTGTCAAAATATTCCCCGGTCCAGGAGAAAGAAGGCCCCTTCTTGCGTTCTACCCCGTTCATGCACACTCCTTTGGCCTCAAGGGCCGCTTCATAATGGGCGGGGAAATCCTCCCCGATGATGCTGACGGCATCCACGCGGTCGGCAAACAAAAGGGCGGCCACGGCCGCAAAGGAGACGGAACCGCCCAGAACGCCGTCCGCCCTGCCGCTGGGAGTAAGGATGGTATCAATTCCGATGGTTCCGGTAACGAGAAGGGGCTGGGACATGGAAAAAGGGAAATACGGTTTTACCCTGCAATCAAGAACAAAAAGGCTGGCGATATGGAAAAAACAGGGTATTTTATCCGCACGCGTTAAAGGAAATGGGTTCTGCCGGCATACTGGCCGACAGCTTCCGCAGAAGTCTGTTTCCAGTTAAAGGGCTTCACCAGGAGGCACGGATGTTTCCAGACCAGTTTTCAGGAACGTAGCCGGCAGTTCTTTTTCCCGGAAGATTTCGGGATTGCTCCGGAACTTTATTTTCTATTCAAACGTAGAAAAGCCGCTATGATAAAAATGCTGATGATGGTGGGTCTGGGAAGCTTTGCGGGCGGCATATTGCGTTTCCTGCTGTCCCGTTTCGTCCAGGTCAATTCGGCAAGTTCGTTCCCCTGGGGTACGGCTGCTGTCAACCTGCTGGGATGTTTTATCCTGGGCGCCCTCTACGGTTTGTTCGACCGGAACCTGCCGCATACGGAAACGCGGCTCTTTCTTACCGCAGGCCTGTGCGGCGGTTTCACCACCTTTTCCACGCTGATGAATGAATCCTTCCTGTTGTTGAAGGAAGGGAACTTCTCCGCCTTCTTCCTTTACACTCTCATCAGCTTTGCCGGGGGGCTCCTTGCCATTGGCCTGGGCTATCTGGCCGCCCGATAAGAGAACAACATGGCAACCCCGGCGCGACACATGTCCAGCCGCGCTGTGTTACAGGGGAACTGCTGAAATGGAAAATGGACAGCCAACCGAACCATGCTCCTTCTCTATAGGGAATGCCCCGGCATGACGGAAATGGCTGGCATTCCTGAACGCATCAGAACGACAACAATCTTTTGCCGGACGGGCTGCCATACAAGAAAGCTGCCCGCCCGGCCTGCGTTTCCTCGACGGCTTGTTCCTAGGAATAGGATTTTTCCAGGATGCTAACCACGTCCGCCGGAGTCAATTTGCAACGGTCCAGCTCAAACAGGTTGCCCATGGTGGAAAAAGCCGTTTTAGCGTATTCGTCAAATAAATCCGGGGTAATGCCGAACTCGGACATCTTCAGCTTGTCCACGCCGCAGGCTTCCTTCAGTTTGTTCAAGCCGTTCAGGAACCCGTCCACCGAGGCCTCCTGCCCCATGGCCGCGGCAACTCTTGCGTAACGTTCCGGGCAGGAGGGCGCGTAGGCTTCATGGTAGGCCCAGGAAATCATGATTAACCCCGCGCCGTGGGGCAGGGAAGGATGGAAGGCGCTGAGGGCATGTTCAATGGAATGTTCCGACGTACAGCAGGAAATGGTTTCCACAAATCCGGAATAGGTATTGGCCAGAGCCACATAGGCGCGCGCCTCCAGGTCATCCCCGTTATTCACGGCGCGCGGAAGATATTTGGCAATGTATTCAATGGCCTGGAGCGCGAACATGTCCCCCATGGGAGAGGCGATTGTGGCCATATATCCCTCCACGGCATGAAACAGGGCGTCAAATCCCTGGTATGCCGTTAATTTGGGAGGTACGGAAAGCATCAACTCCGGATCGACGATAGACATGGTGGGGAAAGTACCCCTGCAGCCGAAACCGATTTTTTCCTGCGTGTCCTCCTTTGTAATGACGGTCCACGGATCCGCCTCCGTTCCGGTTCCCGCCGTAGTGGTAATGCAGACGATGGGAAGAGGTTTGTTGGGAATGGGAAGCCCCTTGCCGGAACCGCCCTGGATGTAATCCCAGTAGTTCCCGGGATTGGCTGCCATCACGGCGATGCTCTTGGCGGAATCCATGCTGCTGCCCCCGCCCAGGCCGATGACGAAATCACACCCCGTTTCCCTGGCCAGGGAGGCGGCTTCCATCACATGCTCCACCACGGGGTTGGGCTGCACTTTGTCGAAAACGACGCTTTCCACTCCCTGTTTTTTCAGAAGAGCCTGCACGCGGTCCAGATATCCGAGGCGTTTGACGGACGTGCCACCGATGACGATCAGGGCCTTGGTGCCGGGCAGGGGAGCGGAACCAAGATTGTCCAAAGAACCCGCGCCGAAGAAGATTTGCGCGGGCATGAAAAATTGAAATGGCTGATACATGCCCTTACTGTATAAAACGGCGGTTCCGGACGTCAAGGATGCTCTGTGCATTCCATGAACAGGGAAACCGCCGTTCGGGCAGCATCTTTGTCTGAAGAACGTTAAACGTCTTCAAAAAAATCGTCGCTCCGGGTTGGATCCGGTTTGGGCGGTGACGGCACATCCGTTCCAATGGCACCGGGATCATCCATTTCACGACTGGTCGTGATCGTGGTGGAGGGCGTCTTCCTTTTGGGCGCGCGCACGGCAGGGCGTGGAGCAGGGGATGAAGCGGAACCGTCAGCCATGCCCCCTTCTTCCGGAGAATCAATCATGCTCTTCATGCTCTGAACCAGTTTATCCCGGAGGGTGCGGATACCCTGTTCCCGGCGCACGGGATCCACCGTCGTCCGGATGAGCGCCATCATATTCCGCGTAGCGTTTGCCTGGTCTCCCAAGTCGAAGCAATCAAGTTCGCAGCGCCAGCGCAGCCGATCCAGAACGGCGGCTCCCTGCTCGTCAAATTCGTCTTCGGACGCATTGGCGATGCGGCCCTGCATGCCGGACTTCTTTCCGGAAGAAATGGCATGGCTGATTTTTCCCAGAGCCACTTCCATGGAAATTCTCTTGTTCCATGCCTGCCTGAGGGCAGGGAGGTTGCGGGTCTTCCGGTATCCGGTAAAGAACAGTTTGTCAAAAATCTCATCCCGGTTCTTCATGGAATCCGGGAAAGCCTTGGAAGACATGCTGCTGATGCCCAGGGCCTCACCCACTTCCGTATTCAGGACGGATTGTTCCGCAATACGGGCGCCGGCTCTTCCGGCCGCTCCATTATTATTTTTGGAAGAGGAAGGGTCGATAAAATCAGGGTCTGAGCAGGCGGACAGGTAGGCATTCAGCAAATCCATGGCCGGCTTCTGGAACTCCGTAACATCCAGGATTTCCTCCGCTGTTCCGCCGGAGGAATGGGAAGTGGCGTTCATTAAATTTTCCTTAAGGCGCGCCTTGAGGACGAGAACACCCCATTGATATTGAAGCATTAATCCTTTACGGGCATTTTTATCCTGGTACTTCTTCGCTTCACGGTCCATCCAGTCCTTCATGGAATTGGAGGCGATTTTGGCGCTCTTTCCCTGGCTCCTGTCCTTTTCCTTTTCTGTTTCCATCAGAAATTTCTTGGACTGGATCAGCAGGTCATATGCGGCGCCGGGATCCCTGCCGGCGGAATTCAGTTTGCTGATAGCGGCATTGATCACTTTGGTTTCCGCAGACCTGTTCAGAGCGAGCAGATTATCCAAATCTTTGATTACCTTCTTCTTGGCATCGTTATCCATGTACTGAGCATAACAAAAGGAACCCAGGCTGAGGCTCCCGACCAGGCAAAGAGAAACGAAAGTATTCATGCTTTTTTTATTATGAAGGATGAAAGGTGATCTGGCAAGAGAGAAGGAATCTCAAAAAGATAAAATACCCTTGCAAACTAAAAATATCATGATTCCGCGCTCTGGCAGGAATTATTTCTTTTGTTTCTTCTCTTTAAGGAACTTTCTTCCCAACGGGCTTTGATACAAAAATTCCGTTTCTTCGGTTTTTCCCTCCTCCCGATCAACCAACTCCATCATTTCTCCTTCCTCATATCCCGCCAGCTTCAGGTATTTAAACACTTCGGTGGCTTTGCCGGGGTAGTTGTCCAATAAAATTCGTAATAAACCTCCTCCTCCATCTTTGAGGAATGATCTGATTCTGGAGTTCCTTCCTCCCATGGACCCCAGAATGTTGGACAGGTTCCTTTTTTTGTCCCATTCCTTTCGAGCCTCCAGCATATAGGCGTCGTCCTGTTCCGCGAATTCCCGATCCTTTTTCTTTTCCTCTTCCGTTGTTTGCTGTCTCATTCTCATTCTCTGTTTGAAGGGTATGGATAGCTCCTTCCTGGCTCGCTCCTCTCTCTCGTTTCTTTCTTTCAGGAAAGACTCCCATTTGGCGTCAAACACTCTTTTCCAGGCCGCCGTTTTTCTTTCCATGGTTTCCTTCTTCCAGCCCTCGAAATCAGGAATGTAGGATTCTTTCATCATCTTCAGCATCGTTGCCGCGTAAATGGAGCAAAGCTGCCCCACTTCTTTCTTTCTCACGGCAGAGCATTGTTGCCTAAGATTGATTTTGGAAATGATGACCAGATCTACCATAACTTTCCCCTTGAGACGAATATCTCCTGCCGAATCGAAATCCTGCGTCATTTGTTCGAACGGCGTGCTCTCGTTTTCTTTAAACAGGGGGGCTGCGGAAGCTAGCCGGGCGATCAGCAATAACCGATCCAGCTTATCCGGGGAAACTCCCCCTCTGATGTCTCTCCACTCAAGCTGCCCCATATGGGTGTGGGCTGTTTGGTAAAACTTTACCAGATCTCCCTGTTTTAGCAGAATTTTAAGTTCTTTCAGCACAGGATCTGCATGGAATGTCAATTCCTGCGAATCTGTCGGGATAGAGCCGAACGTTGGCAAGGCTGTCACAGAAAAAAAGACAGCAAACAGCGTTATGGCGGCAAAACAAGTCAGAAAACAGTTCTTCCGAGATTTTATCATCATATTTATATTATATCAGGGTTTAAAAATATGGCTGCCGCCGGTAGTGCGTTCGACGGAACATTCATCCTTTTTTTCGGGATCAACCAGAAATTTTCGGATTCTGGCGTAAAACAGGCCATTGCCTCTGTCTCTATATAAAACCTCTGAAAGACAGTGGAGATATCGGATATCCCCTCTTTATTCCCCATAAACTGGTATGTTCTGAACAGGCAATTCCATGTGAATGCGTTGGGATACGAATGTTTATAGACAGGATTTCCGTCAGCGTCATAACTTTGAATCTCATCCCACTGCATGTCCCCGTTTTTCCCGGATTTTATGCCGATATTGTCGTGCTGGTCAAAACGATTGTCGATACCTACACGCCAGATGCTGTCCGCCGAATGAGTCTGAGCCAGGCTTCCGGCAGCTCCTGCATAGCCTTTGTCTTTTTCAATTACATAGACCCCGTCAAAACAGACGTCCAGGGGATGGATGGAGACGAGAAGCTGGGCAGAAACTCCATGTGCAGAATCTCCATCCCTTGGAAATCCCATATCTGCCGCAGGAACGCCTTTAACCATCCCGCCCAAAGTTTCATGTTCCGCAGTAAGATGTTCAGGGAAAACCACGTCAAATTCAATAGGGCGGGGGAGGGCTGTTCCCTGTTCTGTTTCCACTTCAATGGCTACTTTCCCTCCGGACTGCTGAATTTGTTCTTTACTGGCGCAAGGATTTATTTGAAATGTTACCGAGTGATAACTATTGGGGATTTTTCTCAGACCGCCTTCAAGCAACTCTTTTCCCTCAATCACTTTCCATTGGATTTGATCCTTCGGTTCCAGTAAAAACGGTTTTTTACAGTTCAGGGTAACGGTGACCGTTTCTCCAATGCCGATTTTCCTGCGCTTTCTGTCTTCCTTCTTCTGTTCTTCCGTCGCGTTTTTGTCACGGGCCAGTTTGGCGGAACAGTTCTCCGTTTCCGATACCAGTTCCATGATATCGGAAAATTCCTCATCTTCGGCATGAAGAAGGGAAAAAGATGAAAAAAGGATGAAAATGGCAACGGTACGGACAAGGCAAGGGCCACTCATTTAATGAAGCTATGAAATGCTTGCATATTTGTCAAGTGACAGAGCGCGTTTTCCGTCCAATGAGAATGGGAGAATGCTGCCTAAACTATACTTCGCATAATATATGTAATGCCAAATATAATTCCGGTAGAATAATTCTCCGGGCGTTAATATTTAAATGATTATGATATGATTGGGAGGATGTGAAAAAACGCGGCATGGGAATGAATGATGAATTAGCGTTCCTATCCTCTGGGATGAAAGCGGTGATGAATCGAGTTCAGCCGCTGCTGCTCCAAATGCGTATAGATCTGGGTGGTTGAAATATCGGCATGACCCAGCATCTCCTGAATAATGCGCAGATCCGCTCCGTTTTCCAGAAGATGCGTGGCGAAGGAATGGCGCAGGATATGCGGGAAAACATGCTGTTCCAGTCCTGCGGCTCTGGCACGTTCCCGGAGAATTTGGCGAACCCGCTCCCTCGTCAACGGTCGACCGCGCATTGTCAGAAAGATATGACTTTTCGTCACTGTCCTGACCAGTTTGGGTCTTCCTTTTTCCAAATACATTTGCAAAGCGTTCAAAGCGGATCTCCCTACGGGCACCAGCCGGGTTTTATCCCCCTTCCCCAGCACGCGGACAAAAGCTTCATCTCTATCAAAACTCTCTAATTTGCAATTGATTATTTCGCTAACACGCATCCCGCAGGCGTAAATCATCTCCAGGAGCGCTCTGTCTCTACATCCTAAAGGAATATCTTGAATGTCAATGCTTTCAAGCAAACTTGAAACGGTTTTCTGATCCAGCACATGGGGAAGCGACAGCCCCTGCCGGGGCATTTCCAGAAATACGGAAGGGTCTTTTTCCAGTATTCCCGTTCCGGCCAGCCACCGGAAAAAAATACGCAGATGCACCATTTCCACCCGCATGGAGCTGCGGGCCATGCCCCGGTCCTGCAAATGCCGCAGAAATGCCGAAAGCGTATCAATGCCCGTTTGGGCAAGGCCGGTATTTTCCATTTCCAGAAACCGGGCAAATTCCTCCAGAGTCTGTCTCACGGAAAGCTGGTAGGCGGTGCTCAAGCCTTTCTCCGCGGCCAGAAAACGGATGAAGCGTTCCAAATGAGTCTGCATGGAGGCTTGCCTTTCCTGTTGTCTGTTAAAACCGTTCCACCAGGAACAGGAATTCCGTCACGTTCTGAGGACGGTTTCTGAAATTCCGGCTGCCCCGGAACGCGGCATACGGCGTTTCCAGCGTAACGGTACGGCCCAGGCGTCCAAGGAAACCGGTCATTTCCTCATAGTTGATGAATCCCTCCGAGCTGTAGGAAAGCAGAATAAATTTGGCCGGGCAATCCTCCAGCAGCCGGAACAGGGCCTCCGGAGCATGCTGACGGCTGTTGTACATGGAGCGTTTCCAATCTGCGGGAATGCCGGAAACTCGGCTGGTTTCCTCCGGCTTTTCATAAGAAGACAGCAAATTCAGCATGAAATAATTGGAACCGTACGGATGCTGGTTATAGGGAGGGTCCAGGTACACCACATCCATTTCCGGAAGCTCGGCAGCCAGTTCATTGGCATCGCGGCAATGGATGGAATACCGGCAGTCAAACCGGGAAAACACGGGAAACGGCAGCGAAATGTCGCCCAGAATGCGGGAAAGGGCGTTGCCCCCCGTTCCCCCGAATTTGCCGATTCCGTTTCTGTCTTTGTAAAAGCCTTTGAATACGCCGGACGTGTTTGTGTGGACGGAAGCTTCCGCCAGTAGAGGAGCGATAAAATAGGGCCTGATTTCTGCCGGAAGCAAATTGATGGTCTGCCGCGCCGTATCCAGGTACACGGCGTTGCGGCGCGTATAGAAAACGCGGTCATCCGCCGTGATGCAGTCCGGATTTCTGGGAGCGTACAGTTCCGTGATGAAGCCTGGGGATTCATGCGTTTCCATATACCGCAGCAGGCGTCTGTAATGCCTGTCCAGCTCCAGATTTTCCACTTCCTCCGCGTTGCTCAGGTAACAGGTATTGACGACCCGGCTGTATTCCTCCAGATCATTGACGATCAACTCTTCCGAATGCTGTTTCAGAAAACGCGCCACAATGCCGCTGCCGGAAAAAAGATCCCCTGCTTTCAGCCTTTCCTTACCCAGGCGTTTTTTCACCTGTTCCAGTCCCGTCCCCAGAAAATGAAGCAGGGAACGCTTATTGCCCAAATAGGTTACAATTTGTTCCGTCAGGAATCTGGGATCTTCCTCCATCTGCGGAGCTGGAAGGGATGATGGCTCGTTCCGGGTCATATAGCAGGTCCCGCCCAGCATACGGCACTCCGGACTTTCCGTCAAGTTGCTCCGGGGTGCGGAATGGAGAACCTTTCCTCTATCCGCAAGGGAAACGGAGTCCGGCCCTGCGCAAAACATGCCGGAAGAAAGGACTTTCCAAAACGAGGAATCATGTTATCGTGCCAACAATCATGAAAAGGAAGTTTCTACCCTGTTCCCTGCTCTGCATGTTCCTGGCGGCTACAACGGCCTTTGGCAATCCCGGAGACACTTTTTACGAAGCCAACCTTTCCCTGACGCGCGCGGCACGGCAGGAGAAGGAGGGGGATTATAAGGCAGCCCTGGAAAGCGGCAAAAAAGCGGCGCAGTTGCTTCAGTCCTGTCTCTTATACACATCTCCGAGCCCACGAGACTAGCGCTCATCTCGTAT
>ENA-OZXH01000588-OZXH01000588.1-human-gut-metagenome-genome-assembly--contig:-NODE-588-length-11310-cov-5.631008_pt1 | contig 11310 bp, 8 predicted proteins | sample MGYA00243542_ERZ654097 | MGnify/ENA primary metagenome ERZ654097 (study PRJEB26926, sample SAMN06165280) | human gut metagenome | biome: ENVO:00009003; feature: ENVO:2100002; material: ENVO:00002003...
GGGTCTTTTCGTGCATCATCTTTGCCTTATCACCCACGGCAATCATCTTATCGGTGCGACGGTCGAGAGCTACCACCGAAGGCTCATCCACCACAATCTTACCATTGGTTGTAATAATGGTATTGGCGGTACCAAGGTCCATCGCTATTTCTTGCGTAAAAGAGAATAATCCCATGCGAATATTTATGATTTATGAATTATGATTTATAATTTATGGATGATAATGAGGGCGCTTACAACTCTTGCTGTTCAGCGGTCATAACTCATAAATTATAAATCATAAATCTAATTAGTGTTTGAAATGACGAATTCCTGTGGTCACCATCGCGATGCCATGTTCGTTGCAATAGTCGAACGAAAGCTGATCCTTGATGGAACCACCCGGTTGAATAACTGCGGTCACACCTTCATTTCCGGCAATCTCCACGCAGTCGGGGAAAGGGAAGAAAGCGTCAGATGCCATCACGGCACCTTTCAGGTCGAAGCCGAAGTTCTTGGCTTTTTCGATGGCCTGCTTCAAAGCATCCACACGTGAAGTCTGTCCCACACCGCTTGCCAGCAATTGCTTGCCTTTAGCCAGTACGATAGCGTTGGACTTGCTATTCTTCACAATCTTGTTAGCAAAGAGCATGTCTTCTATTTCCTGTGCGGTAGGTGCTTTCGTGGTTGCAGTTTTCAAATCTTCAGGCTTCTCGATGTTCAGGTCGCGGTCCTGTACCAACACACCATTCAAGAGAGAACGGAACTGCTTCTTAGGCAGTGTGGCAGGCTTGCGAACCAGAATAATACGGTTTTTCTTCTGTCCCAGGATTTCCAATGCGTCTACATCGTAATCAGGGGCGATAATTACTTCAAAGAAGATTTTATTGATTTCCTCAGCAGCGTCCTTATCGATCACTCCGTTTGTGATGAGCACACCACCGAAAGCGGAAACCGGGTCACCGGCCAATGCATCGTTCCATGCTTCGAGCACCGTGGGGCGTGAAGCCAGACCGCAAGCATTGTTATGCTTCAATACGGCAAACGTAGTCTCTTCAAATTCATCGATCAGGTCGACGGCTGCATTGATATCGAGCAGGTTGTTGTAAGAGATTTCCTTTCCGTGAATCTGGTCGAACATAGCTTCCAGATTTCCGTAAAAGTAACCCTTCTGGTGCGGGTTCTCGCCGTAGCGCAAGGTCTTCTGATTATTGGCAGAGCAACGGAATGCTGAACCTTCTTCGCCATCGAAGTAGTTGAAGATGGCTGAATCGTAATGGGAAGAAACGGAAAACGCCTCTTTGGCAAACCAACGGCGTTCTTCCAGCGAAGTGGTAGCTCCATGTTCCATCAGCATATCGCGGAACGGCTGGTATTGTGCCTGAGAAGCAATGATAACCACATCATTGTAATTCTTGGCAGCAGCACGGATTAGCGAGATACCGCCTATATCTATTTTCTCGATGATAGTCGGTTCGTCGGCACCGGAAGCTACGGTAGCTTCAAACGGATACAAATCGACGATAACGAGGTCTATTTCGGGAATTTCATATTTTTCTATCTGTTGCATATCCTGTTCCAGTCCGCGACGGCAGAGAATACCACCGAACACTTTCGGATGCAGGGTCTTCACACGTCCACCCAGGATAGAGGGATACGTAGTCAAGTCTTCCACTGCTTTACAGGGATAACCCAGTGATTCTATAAACTGACGAGTTCCGCCTGTTGACAGAAACTCAACTCCTTCTTCATGCAGTTTGGTGATGATTTCGTCCAAACCTTCCTTATGATAAACCGATACTAAAGCGGTTTTAATTCTTTTTGTTTCAGACATGGAATTGCGTATATAAGTATTTGATGCGCAAAGGTACTAAAAATGTTTATTTGCACACATACTCAAACACAATAAATTAGGTATAATTAAAAAAGGCAGCAATCCCGGTTAGGAATTACTGCCTTTATCTTTCTTTTTTGCTAAACGGAGAGGATACCGCTCCACTGTGCCAGAGTTGTGCCACAGTCTTGGCACAGTTTTGCCATCACCTTGGCAAGATTATGCCATGCTTATGGCACAACTGTGCCAAAGCGATGGCAAGACTTACCAGATAGAGACGCGTTCTGCCACCGGTACGTACATCGGATCTTTTTCTGTAATGCCGAATGCCTCATACCATGCAGCAATGTGCGGCAATGCAGCGTCTACACGCCATTTGCCCAAAGAATGCACGTCGATCTTCGTCAATTGCAGGATGGCTTCGGGACGGGTATTGTTAGCCCAAACATTGGCATAAGCCAGGAAGAAACGCTGTTCGGGAGTGAAACCGTCTTTTACTTCCAGCGGAGTGGCAGCGGTAGCCTTCTTGAATGCCTGATAAGATACTTGCAAACCTCCGTGGTCGGCAATATTCTCACCCAGTGTCATGCGACCGTTGGCATGTACCCCCGGTGCAACTTCGATGCTGTCAAAGAAAGCAACCATTACATCGGCACGTTTCTCGAAGTTCTTAGCATCTTCTTCCGTCCACCAGTCTTTCAGATTACCGTCTTTGTCGTACTGGCGACCTTGGTCGTCGAAGCCGTGTGTCATCTCATGACCGATTACAACACCGATTGCACCATAATTGAAGGCATCGTCAGCATTCATATCAAAGAATGGGTATTGCAGGATACCGGCAGGGAAACAGATTTCGTTCGTTGTCGGGTTGTAATAAGCGTTTACGGTCTGCGGAGTCATCAACCACTCGTCTTTATCCACCGGTTTGCCGGCTTTGGCAACCATTTCGGCATATCCCCAAAGATTGGCACGTTTGATGTTGTTCCAATATGAATCGTCTTTGATCTCCAACGTAGAGTAGTCTTTCCATTTATCAGGGTAACCGATCTTCACGTGGAAAGTGGCCAGCTTCTCCTGTGCTTTCTTCTTGGTTTCGTCGCTCATCCAGGCAAGGTTGTTGATGCGTTCGCCCAAGCTGGTCTGAAGGTTCTTCACCAAAGATATCATACGTTCCTTGGCAGCAGCAGGGAAGTATTTCTCTACATACATCTGTCCTACGGCTTCACCCAGTGCGGAACTTACCACAGAAACGGCAGTCTTCCAACGGGGTTGCATTTCCTGCGTTCCAGACATGGTACGTTCGTAGAAGTCGAAATTCTGTTGAGCCATCTCATCATTCAAATAACCGGCAGCAGAATCAATCAATTTCCATTGCAGATAAAGAGCTTGCTGATCGACGGGTAAGGTATTCAGGATGTTGGCAGCTTCAGCAACCGAAGCGGGTTGACCGACAATGATTTCCTTCACATCTGTCAGGCCAAGGCCTGAAAGGTAAGCATCCCAGTTAAAAGTAGGATAATTCTTCTTCACCTCTTCCATGCTCATCTTATTGTAGTTGGCATGCGGGTCACGCAGTTCGGTACGGGAACGGAAAGCTTTGGCAAGGCGTGTTTCCACGTCCATAACCACTTCCATACCCTTCTTGGCAGTAGCCTCATCGAAGCCGGCCAACTGATACATTTTCTGTACATGAGTACGGAAGGCATCACGGATAGCGGTAGTAGAAGGATCGGTAGCCAGATAGTAATCGCGTTCGCCCATACTCAAGCCGCTTTGATAAAGCTGCACGGCGTTCTCGTTACTGTTCATTTCGTCGGCAGCTACATAGAGGCCGAGGTAAGCACCGATACCCTGTTTGCGCAGATCGGCGAGCAAAGCATAAACAGCTTCTTTATCTTTCAGGGAAGCAATCTGTTCCAAGTCGGCTTTGATAGGAGCAACACCTTCCTTGTTCAGCTTCACGCTGTCCATAACAATCTTGTAGAGGTCGCCTACCTTTTGCGCTACACTACCAGCTTCGTGCTGAGTGGCAGCCAGTTCTTCAATCAGACCTTGTATCTGCTTACGATTATTCTCGGCAAGTTCTGTAAAAGAACCGTACTGTGAATACTCAGGTGAAAGTGGATGGCTTTCAATCCAACCGCCACAGGCGTACTGATAGAAACTACTCCCCGGAAGGGCAGTTGTGTCAAGATTGGCAAGCTGGATACCGGCTGTCATTTCAGCTTTCTGCTTGCCCGTACCACATCCCACCATCATAAGGCAAGCTGCAGCTAAAGGTAAATAATGAGTTACTTTCATAAGATATAAAATAATGTTATAAAGTGATAGCGTGATAAAGTGATAAGGGGAAGGTATTCACCGTATCGTTTTATTGTTCTCGCTTGGCTTCTTCCAGTTCGGTAGAGACGGCATCCCACTCTTCCATCACAGAGTCAAGTTGTTGCTTCAGTTTCTGATGCTGCTCGTAAAGGGCCATATCCGAAGCTCCCTCGGGAGTTGCCATCCGGGCTTCGAGGATGGCGATGGCAGACTCGGTCTGTTCTATCTCTGATTCACAGTCGGCAACGCGACGTTCCAGTTTTTTGAGCTTCTTGTTCAGTTCCTTCTGTTCTTCATAGGAAAGCTTGGCGCCGGAAGACTGAGTTGCGGTATCCGTATTCTCTTTTCCACCGGAAGGTGAGGTAGAAAGTGCGGGTGCTTTCTGCAATTCGTTCAGGCTTTCTATCTGCTTCTTTTGCAGGAAGTCGTAGATGCCACCGAGGTGTTCTTTTACAATTCCACCACCGAACTCATATACTTTAGTCGCAAGTCCGTCCAGGAAATCACGGTCGTGGCTTACTAAAATGACTGTACCGTCAAATTCGCGAATGGCATCTTTCAGTACATCCTTCGAACGCATATCGAGGTGGTTGGTCGGTTCGTCCAGTATCAGGAAGTTCACGGGTTCCAGTAGAAGTTTGATCATTGCGAGGCGGGTACGCTCTCCACCGGACAACACTTTTACCTTCTTATCAGAAGCTTCACCTCCGAACATGAAGGCACCGAGGATATCACGTATCTTCGTGCGGATATCGCCTACGGCTACGCGGTCGATGGTATCGAATACTGTCAGGCTTTCATCCAGGAGTTGTGCCTGGTTCTGGGCAAAGTAACCGATCTGTACATTATGACCGAGGGTGAGCTTACCGGTATAGTCGGTGATTTCTCCCATGATACACTTTACCAGGGTGGATTTACCTTCACCGTTCTTACCTACGAACGCCACTTTCTCACCACGGTTTATGGTCAGGTTGACATCGTGGAAGATGACATGGTCGCCATAGGCCTTCCGGACATCCTCACAGATGACAGGGTAACTTCCGCTACGGCTGCTGCAAGCAAACTTCAGGCGCAATGCAGAGTTGTCTTCCTCGTCTACCTCGATGCGTTCTATCTTTTCCAGTTGTTTGATGCGGCTCTGCACCTGCACAGCTTTCGTGGCTTTATAGCGGAAGCGCTCGATAAAGGCTTCCGTATCTTCTATCTGTTTCTGCTGATTCTCATAGGCACGGAGTTGCTGTTCACGACGTTCCTTGCGCAGTACGACGAATTCGTCATACTTCACTTTGTAGTCGTAAATCTGTCCGCAAGTGATTTCGATGGTGCGCGTGGTGACGTTATTGAGAAATGCACGGTCGTGACTCACCAATACCACGGCATTGGCACGTGTGGAAAGGAAGTTCTCAAGCCATTGGATACTCTCAATATCCAAGTGGTTGGTAGGTTCGTCGAGCAACAGCACATCGGGACGGCGAAGCAGGAGTTTGGCAAGCTCGATACGCATACGCCAACCACCGGAGAACTCACTGGTGGAGCGGTCGAAGTCTTCGCGGCTGAAACCTAAACCTTGCAGGGTTCGTTCTATTTCAGCACGGAAGTTGGTGCCACCCATCATCAGGAAACGTTCGTTTTCATGAGTGAAACGGTCGATGAGTTTATGGTAATCTTCGCTGTCATAATCGGTGCGTTCGGCAAGTTGCCGGTTCATGCGTTCGATGTCCGCCTGCATTTCGAAGATGTGTTCGAAAGCCAGTTCCGCCTCTTGCATCACGGTACGCTTATCACTGAGAATCATCACCTGCGGCAGGTAACCGATAGTACATTCTCGGGGAATGGCAACGACGCCGGAAGTGGGCTGCTGTAGTCCGGCCAATATCTTGAGCATGGTAGACTTACCCGCACCATTCTTGCCCACCAAGGCGATGCGGTCTTTTTTGTTGATTACGTAAGAGACGTCTTCGAACAGAGGGGTTGCATTAAATTCTACCTTCAGTCCTTCTACTGATATCATAGTGTCAATGAATTTATCGTTCAGGGCTGCAAAGGTAACGATTTCCAACGGGATATGACATCGTAAGCCTATATTATTGCATCAATTCTGCATAAAAGAGCACTTTATTCTTCTACTTTCAACGGCAGGATGATTGTAAAGCGTGTACTCTTTCCGGGTGATTATTCGGAGAGTAATTGATATGCGAACGACGCGGATGGAGCAGGCGAACGCATATCAATCTCCCCCCTTTCACGAACCTTTTATGCTACAAACTAATTAATTAAGAAGTTATGGAGACTTTTTACGAAAAATATAACTACGTGCATTTGATAAAAATCCCTATGTTTGCGTCATGAAAAAGTTACTGCTGACTCTGTTCACTTTCCTGATAGCCATTGATGTGGCTTATCCGCAACTCGCCATTCGCCACCGGTTAGCCACTCCAAAACCTGCCGACTCGCTCGATATAGACTATTACTCCCGAAAAAGGGGGCTTCAGGCGGGCACCATGGTCTTCGGTATCAATATGGGAGTCTGGGCCTTCGACCGCTACATCCGCAAGGCCGACTTTGCCTACATCAACGGGCGTACTATCAAGGACAACCTCAAGCATGGTTTCGTGTGGGACAATGACGCCATGGGCACCAATATGTTCATGCACCCCTACCACGGCAGTCTGTACTTCAACTCTGCCCGGTCCAACGGATACAATTTCTGGCAGTCCGGGCTCTTTGCCTTCGGCGGCAGCTTCATGTGGGAGATGTTTATGGAAAACGAGTACCCCTCTACCAACGACATCATTGCCACCCCCATTGGCGGTATGGCCCTGGGCGAAGTGACCTACAGGGTTGCCGACCTCATCCTCGACGACCGGAAAACTGGTTGGTCACGCTTCGGACTGGAGTTTGCCGGATTCCTGGTATCTCCCATGCGCGGCCTAACCCGTATCATTAACGGAGACGCATGGAAGCGACGTTCCACTTCGGGCAAACAATTCGGGGTACCCGATGTAAGTGTGGATGTATCTCTGGGCATACGTACCCTGGAACTGAAAGACGAAATCTTGGACAAAGGTGTGGGGCTGGCCTCCGAAATCAACGTCGAATACGGCGACCGCTTCGATGCGGAAGATACCAAACCCTACGATTATTTCTCCATCCAGGCGAACCTGAACTGGCAGAAAGATCAACCGGTTCTGGGACAGATAAACATCGTTGGCCGACTGGTAGCCAAAGAGTTGGTGAACAACAAAAAGCACTACCTCAGCCTTGGACTGTACCAGCACTTCGATTACTACGATTCGGACACGATATCAGCAGTATCGGCAAAAGTACCTTATAAATTCTGTACACCCGCTTCCGTAGGCGGCGGCCTCATCTACAAAAGAAACCTCAAACGAAACTGGGGAATAGACGGTTACGCCTACCTCAACGCCATCCTTCTGGGAGGTGCCCTCAGCGACTATTATCAAGTGGACGAGCGCATCTACAACCTGGCCAGCGGCTACAGCAGCAAGCTCAACTTTAACTTTACCTACAAGGACCGTCTTGCCATATCCACCATCTACGAAGTCTACCACATGTTCACCTGGAAAGGGTATCCCCAAGACATCAACTGGGACGAAGTGGAACCGAAGACGCTCAATGCTCAAGGAGACCGTTCGAGGGCCATCCTCCATGCAGTTGGCCTCCGGCTGGACCTGAAATTGCGGAAGCAACTGTACCTCACCGGCACATTTATGAACTACACCCGCGATACCAAATACAGGTATCACGCCAATGTATTTTCCAATACTTCGGAAGGGCGTATTATGTTAACTTATAAATATTGATAGAGAGGCATCACCATTGCCTTACTCATATATTTTCCATTTCCACATCCCCGCATCTCCCCGCAGAATATGTAAGCGGAGATAACGTGCCTCGCCAATACCCTTAGCCACATGGGGAGACCGTGCCTGAAGTTTCTTTTCTTCAGCACACACCTGCCAATGCTTGCCATCGACAGACTTTTCCAGTCTCCACGTATGCCCTTCTGTGGGCTTAGTGAAATAGAACTGGCATTCGCCAACGTTGCGCATCTCTTTCAAATCCACCGTAATGTACGGACTGCTATCCGTGACGGCAGCCATCCAGCGGGTTCCGTTCGATTCATCGCCAACGTGGGCAGCCTGGTAGGTATGTGTACGGGTATATTTCTTCACCGCGAAGGGTCAGCCAGATTATCGGGAATCAGAGGATTATAATTGCGGTTTGCTATCAAAGCTTCCACAACGGAGGTATCCACAGCAAAAGCCGTCCCGTGACGGATGCCACGAGGGAATGAAACCAGATCGGACACATCTTCCCAAGTCTCGCCATGATCCAGTGAACGGACTGCGCCGTAACGGTGGTCGCGGTATTTATCGAAATAAACATAGAGCGTATCACCTACAAACAAGGGGGCAGGTCCTTCAGCCCAGTAGTTTCCAGTGATAGAAGGGGAAACTTTAGTAGGGAATCCTTTCGCCAGATTTCTGGTACGGGTAATGCGGAGATTCTTCTCCGGAGGATTGGAGTTTTCATTCTTCACCACCATAATCAGCTCCTCGTTCTTCGGGTCTTTCACGATGGCAGCATCAATGACGCTGAAATCGGGATTGAAAAACATCTTGGTCTTCGAAAAGGTCTGGAAATCTTTCGTGGTTACGTAGTACATGCGATGGTTCAACCCTTTCTCACTCTCACTGGTTGCCACTTCTTTATGACGGCCGGGAATGGTGGTTGCCCAGAAGATATAATATGTCTGCGACGGCTCATCGTAGAAAAGTTCGGGCGCCCAGCAATTGTGGGCAGTCGGTTCGTGCATCATGACGGGGATGGCTCGCTGCTCGCTCCAATGAATCAGGTCGCGGGAAGAGGCATAGCCGATAATCCGGTCGGTCCAACTGGAAGTCCAGACCATATGAAAGGTGCCATCGGGTGCCTGGCAGATACTCGGATCACGCATCAGTTTATCTTTCCCCACGGCAGGGGTCAGGTAAGACTTGCCACCATTCAGGGCAGTCCAGTTCAGACCATCATAACTATAAGCCAGATGCAATCCGTCTCTGCTGTCATTGATGAAATAGGAAAAAAGGTAAGCCGTTCCATTGGCATAAGTGGTCATCAGGGTGCCGAAACACAAAGCCAACCAGATAAGTACAGTTTTCATGGTTTATTCAAGATTAATGATTTCATTGCCTACAAAGATATAGCATCCCCGGAACATACCGAAACGGAAAAGACTGGAGAAATGAACCGATACCTGTAATATTGTGTAAAATTCAGTTGTCCAATCAGAAGAATTCCTCTACCTTTACACCGGTACATCAAATATTATAGATTATGAAAGGAGAGCGTAACGCACAGGTATATCAAGTAGGGCCTTATCTATTCGGTACTTCCTCCACCATTCCACACTGGAAAACGGAAGAGTTGATTCCCTCCCTGAAACCTTTCCTGTTATCTTTAGATACATACAAAAAGAAAGAACTCAAAATAGCATTCTCACTTGCCGTCCAGCCGGAGAGTGAAATCCAAGAAGAAGACCATGCTAAATACCGCTCACTCGTCGAGTTCGAATGGGAAAGTGCCACGTGCAGGATCAGTGTGATCCCGGATACGGACTCTTATCTCATTACCATCCTCGCTCCCAACGATCCAAAAGAGTACACAGCTTATTTCTTCTACGGATTTACCAAAGGTGTCCTGTTCCTGCACGAAACAGAAGCGGATGCATTTGTGCTCAACAATATCCTGATGATGATTTATGCTTTCAATACGGCTTGTTCCGATACTGTATTAATGCACGCTTCCGTCATAAAGAAAGATGGAAAGGGATATCTCTTCCAAGGCAAAAGCGGAACGGGAAAAAGTACGCACAGCGGGTTGTGGCTGAAGCATATCCCCGGCTGTGAACTGCTGAACGATGATAATCCCATCGTGCATTTCAACCGGGAAACAGGTGAAGCCACAGTCTACGGTTCGCCTTGGAGCGGAAAGACACCCTGCTACAAGAATGACTCTGTTCCTGTAGGGGCATTTGTACGATTGGAACAGGCTCCGATGAATGAGATTCAACGAGAGAGTCCGGCACGGGCCTTCGCATCACTATTGCCGTCGTGCTCTAATCTGAAGGAAGTGAGAGAATTGAATAATGGTGTCATCGAGACAGTGAAATATCTTGCGGCCCATACTCCGGTGTATTTTCTGAAATGCTTACCGGACAGGGAGGCGGCGGAGATTTGTTTTAATACGGTATAGAAAGGAAGGAAACCAGTTGACGAGTTGACAAGGGAACAAGGGGCTGCGCAATGCTCCTATGCCGCACGGAACCTTGTCCCCTTGTCAACTTGTTAACTCGTCAACTTTCCCTCAAAACCGAAAAAGAATGATAGATAACGGACGAAAAAGAATCATCCCCAACGAGGTACTGTTACCCGAAGTAGCACGCCTCATCAGCGAAGGACATACCGTAACCCTGACAGTCAGAGGAAATAGTATGAACCCGTTTCTTGTAGACCGCCGCGACCGTATTATTTTAGGCCCTTTTACCGATGATGATTTACAACCGGGCGTTGCCGTACTTGCCAGAGATACGAACGGACGTATTATCTTCCACCGCATCATCCACCGCAACGGCCAAGAGCTAACACTACTGGGAGACGGTAATATACGAATAACCGAACAGACCAACATAGCCAACGTCATGGGAGTAATGATTGCCGCCATCCGTAAAGAAAAAGAATATCCGTGTAATGACCGTGTCTGGCAGTGCTACTCTTTTTGGTGGATGAAACTGACCCCTGTAAGGCGATGGCTATTGGCAATATTCAGAAGAAGAAAGATTTTTCATCCGCAGATGACGCGGATAACGCAGGATTAAATACTGCGTAACAAAAAATCAGTGTCATCCGCTTCATTTGCAGATGAGAAATTATCACAATAACAACCCCTAATACATACAAACAATGAAAATTAAGAACGGATTTACTTTACATCAGATTGGTGACGAACACATCATCATGCACAACGGTACAGGAAACGTAGATTTCAGCAATATCATCAGCCTGAACCCTACGGCAACCCGCCTTTGGCAACATGTGGAAGGAACAGATTTCAATACCTGTCTCTTATACACATCTCCGAGCCCACGAGACTAG
>ENA-OZXH01000649-OZXH01000649.1-human-gut-metagenome-genome-assembly--contig:-NODE-649-length-10603-cov-5.517918_pt1 | contig 10603 bp, 10 predicted proteins | sample MGYA00243542_ERZ654097 | MGnify/ENA primary metagenome ERZ654097 (study PRJEB26926, sample SAMN06165280) | human gut metagenome | biome: ENVO:00009003; feature: ENVO:2100002; material: ENVO:00002003...
AGACAGAATTATTATATTCGGTTACTATTTTGGTAATAAATAGTGTAATGGTCTTATTTTTCAGAGCGCAAAGATAGTGCAAGTCGCAGATAATACAAAATAAATTCAGATTTATTTTTGCTTAAGGTGCAGTCTACCTTTGTTTAAAGGCAGTGTATTTCTCCGATTTAGAAAAAAGTTCCCTCAAAAAATAGGTTTATCGCTTTTTATTTCAGATTTTTGCATAGTATTTTAATTTATATTCAGCATGAAGAAGCTACTTTTCTTAATTTCCCTATGGCTCTGCGTCATTACGGCAGGTGCCCAGCAGAACGAGCGGGATCTGTATAGTGTTGCGTTTTATAATCTTGAGAACCTGTTTGATACGATTCATGATGCAGGTAAGAACGACCTTGAATTTTTGCCTTCCGGCAGTTATGCATGGACGGCTGAGAAGTATGAGGCCAAGTTGAAGAACCTTGCCAAAGTTCTGAATGAAGTATCGCGCGACCGCGTACTTGAAGGACCCGCCGTTATCGGTGTAGCCGAAGCTGAAAACAACCGGGTACTGACAGATTTGGTAAGCCAACCGGCTATATCCAACTATAAATTCGTGCATTACGAAGGTCCGGATAAACGGGGCATTGATTGCGCTTTGCTTTATGATCCGGAACAGTTCACTGTTACCAATTCCAAACTGGTGCTTTCCACCCCTTTTGAGGGGGACACTGTGCACCTGACACGTGGTTTCCTTATTGTAGACGGGCAGATGGCAGGCGAACGTGTTTGTTTCATCGTCAATCACTGGCCTTCCCGTGGAGCTAAGTCTCCGGTACGTGTACATGCAGCCAAGCAGGTACGGGCATTGACAGACTCCCTGATGCGTACGGACAAGAAACTGAAACTGATAGTCATGGGAGATATGAACGACGATCCCATGGACGAAAGCATGGCTACACTGGGCGCACGCAAGTATGCAAAACAGGTGAAGAAGGGTGAATTCTATAATCCCTGGTGGGAAACCCTTGAAGATAAAGGTGTGGGAACATTGCTCTATCGTGGCAAGTGGAACTTGTTCGACCAGATTGTAGTCTCCCGTCCTTTGCTGAAAGCCAAGAAAGGTTTGAAGTACGATCATAATGAAGTCTTTATCCGTGAGTATCTTTTTCAGCAGGATGGCAAGTACAAAGGTTCTCCCTTGCGTACGCATGGCGGACGTGTTTGGTTGAATGGTTACAGCGACCATTTGCCCACTATCATTTATTTGAAAAAGTAATATATAATAATGTGTAAACAAAGACCGGGAAGCTAAACTTGCTTTCCGGTTTTTTTGTTATCTATATAAAGGTATGCAGAAGAGGCTGATAAAGGCTACAGATGAAAAGAGTTTGTAACATAGAGATTACAATATTCTGTTAAAATCATCCAATAGCTTTAAAATAGAATTGTTTCAATGGGGATAATACGATAATTTATTCCCAACCTGTTCTTCCATTTGAAGGATAATGCTTACTTTTGCGTAGAATTTTTATTCACTAACAATAAACTTTAAACAAAATGATTAATTACAAAGATTTAGGGCTCGTAAACACAAGAGAAATGTTTGCGAAAGCTATTAAAGGTGGATATGCTATCCCGGCTTTCAACTTTAATAATATGGAACAGTTGCAGGCTATTGTAAAGGCTGCTGTTGAAACCAAATCTCCGGTAATCCTCCAGGTATCTAAAGGTGCCCGTCAATATGCTAACCAGACATTGTTGCGTTACATGGCAGAAGGTGCTGTAGAATATGCAAAGGAACTGGGTTGCAAACACCCTGAAATCGTTCTTCACCTCGACCACGGAGATACATTCGAAACTTGCAAGTCTTGTATCGATATGGGCTTCTCTTCAGTTATGATCGACGGTTCTCACCTGCCTTACGAAGAAAACGTTGCTTTGACGAAAAAGGTAGTTGACTACGCTCATCAATTTGATGTAACTGTAGAAGGCGAACTTGGTGTATTGGCTGGTGTAGAAGACGAAGTTTCTGCTGAACATCATACTTATACTGACCCTGAAGAAGTAATCGACTTTGCCACTCGCACAGGTTGTGACTCTTTGGCTATTTCTATCGGTACTTCTCACGGTGCATACAAGTTCAAACCCGAACAATGCCACGTAGATCCGAAGACTGGTCGTTTGGTACCTCCTCCTTTGGCATTCGAAGTATTGGACGCTGTAATGGAGAAACTTCCGGGCTTCCCCATCGTACTGCACGGATCTTCTTCAGTTCCTCAGGAAGAAGTTGAAACTATCAACAAGTTTGGTGGCAAGCTGGAAGCTGCTATCGGTATTCCTGAAGAAGAACTGCGTAAGGCTGCTAAGTCTGCAGTTTGCAAGATCAACATCGACTCAGACTCTCGTCTGGCTATGACTGCTGCTATCCGTAAGGTATTCGCAGAGAAACCGGCTGAGTTTGACCCGCGTAAGTATCTTGGCCCGGCTCGTGACAACATGGAAAAGATGTACATGCATAAGATCATCAACGTGCTTGGTTCAGACGGTAAATTGGCTGAATAATCCACGGGATTTTAGACTGAATAGAAGGCTGCTCTTGAAAAAGGGCAGCCTTTTTTCGTGGTCAGTAGTCAAGCTGGTTTTTCATTTCCGGAGCAAGGCGGCATCTCGGGTCCGGATAGTCCCAACACTCTTTGCCGTATGCTTTGATGATATCGCTCCAACACCGGTTTCCGTATTCGAAGCATTCTTCAAAATAGGTACAGGCTTTGCATTTGCTTTGTCTGCTGAGGTCTTTGCGTGAAAGGTTACAGAGATGTAATGCTTCCGGAGACTGCCAGATCTCTTTTAAGCCGGATTTCTTAGCATCCCCGATGATGAACCGGGGATTCCAGTAAAGTTGTTCGCAGATAGTAACCTTTCCGTCCGGAAGAATGAATAAATGGTTGTTCAGTGCGGAGCAGACGGCGCCGTTGAAGTGCATACTTCCTCCTTCATCTGTATAATATTGCTTTTCTATGGCACTTTGGTTCAGGATAATCCGGAAATGCGCATTGGGTACGACCGCTTCCTGCAGAAATCTGAAAATATCACTGATCTTCTGATGGGAAGGTTTTAAATCCGCAAAACCCGGATACTTTGTTGTTGTGGAATTGCTGACAGGTGTAAGGCGCCAGTCATGCAGATTTTTCAATGTGGATAGAAAGCGGAACAGATCGGTCAGGGTTCGAGGCTCACAATTGTAGGTGGTGAGGACAGAAGACACCTGATAAGGCAACCCGCTTTGATCCAGCATCCGGAGTCCACGCATCATTTCCGAGGCGTAGGAACTGTCGACGGATAAAGACTGTACCAATACCGTTGTGTCGATGGCATCCAGTGATACTTGTATCAGATTCTTATAATGGGTTTGTTTTAGCTTTCGCAGACATTCTGCGGTAAATGGTATTTTGGTAGAAATAAATTCCGGTTCTATACCGTGCCTTACCAGTTCTGCCAGAATGATATCCCAATCCTTATGCAGGAAGATTTCCCCGCCTATCAGGTTGATTTGCTGCACAGGTAGTTCTGCCGCTTCCCGTATCAATTCTAAAATGCGAGAGGTGGGTAATCTGTTTTGCACTTGCGTGCGGGTATCGGCATAGCAATATCGGCAGTGCGTCATACAGCGGTTGGTCAGCATCAGCGTCAATAGCAACGGACCGGAATATAACCGTCTGGTACACGTGTCGACGGTCATTCCTGTAGGAGTGCAGGGCGGTAATTTCTGAAAACGGTATTCCGTTCCTGCCTTTTCCACAGGTATAATCAATTGCCTGGGGAAACATATTCTCTTTCCGTGCCATGTCGTGAAGAATGCTTCCCGATTTTCCATGAAAGGGCGTATCAGCCTTTCCGCTTTCGATGCGTCACAGTGAAAGAAGAGAGCCAGCAATGGCCAGTTCTCATTCAGGCTTCTTTCGTGCGTGAAGAAGCTGAGCATGGCCGCATGGGCGGGATGTATGAACGACATCCAGTTCGGTGAGGCGTTTCCCTTTCGGTTTGCTTTGGAAAATAGAATGAAACGATGTATATCATCTCTCAGCCCGTAATCAGGATTGAGCACATAGACATCACTCATTCCTGATGGATTTGTCGCCGGTGTTTTCATTGAAAGTAGCACCTGAAAAGCATCCCAGCCCGCAACTTCCCAGTTGCTTGTCGTCTATGCCACCTTGCAGGTCGAACAATTCGTCCATATTCAGCAATTCTTCTTGAGAATAGTTCTCATCTTGAGGTGTTCCCTGACGTTGATTGTCACCCTTAGCGGAATTTTTAGTTTTCATGATGTTGATTATTTAGAGGTTAATTGATAAAGCGGGGTGAATATGCGGCTCAGTATGCTCCGGTCCGATGTGATGATTTCGGCTTTCCCGGATAGACCTATCTCATACTCTATTTCATCTTTGGTTGTGGTGTTCAGCCCATAGGGGAAATTGATTTCCACTGCGTAGTTTTTGCTGTAAGGAACGTAGGCGATAGAAGCCACTTCGCCGGTGAGGTATCCGTAAGTATGCACCGGATACTTCTTCAAAGCGATGTTCACTTTATCTCCGGTCCGTATTTCCGCAACCTCTTCCTGCGAGAGCTTGATGCGCCCTGTAGGCTGCCCTTTCTGTTCCGATACTACGGAGCATACGGTGTCACCTTCATTTATCACATTGCTTATTCCCCAGCTTTTCCCCAGAATCACGGTTCCGTTGCTGCTGCTTTTAATCAGGTATCTGGCTTCCCACATCTTCAGGCTGTTAATCATGTTCTCGTATGCCAGTTCCAGTGTTCTCCGGTTTAGTGCCACTTCTTTTTTATGTTCCATTCTCAGGTCGAAGAGTTGGCGCCTGACACTCAGAATATTCATTTCATTCTTTTCGGGCTGTTTCTCCAGTATGGCCAGTTCCTCTTTCAGGAATCTTTCTTTCTGCCGGAAGATGTCGAATTCATCATAAATCATGCACGTACGCACGGCATCTGTGAATTGTCCGTAAGCTCCGGTCATTTCACCCATGATGAGGTCGAACGGAAAACGGTTCAGGTACTTTATCTCGTTGGTGCGGTAATATGCCTCCACGTCTCCCAGCACACGGCTGAATTTCTTTACATCCTCCATAGAGGCTGCATTACGCAGAATACCCAACGTATCGTTGCGCTTCACCTGCTGCCGGTCTTCCACGAAGAACCGGTCTATGATTCCCGACTGTCCCACCGTTATCCATGCTGTTTTTGATAAGTCGTCGATGGTAACGCCTGTCTTCACGGTGTCCGGATAAGAGAACAGGGCGGCGAAGATGATTAATAATCCGATAAGCCCGTAGATGATATGACTTCCCGTATGTATCAGCCAGTTGGGCATATCGCCCAGTATGTCGTTATTTTCGCGGTTGTACAGTTCCACTTTGTCCGCTTCCTTGTCTTCCGGTTTGTAGATTTCTTCCATGCGTGCTCCTCCATTTTTAGGCGTTCAGTTCCAGTTGGTTTTTCACTAAGCGGTAGTAATCTCCCTGTTGGGATATCAGCGAGTCGTGGTTGCCCTGTTCGGTGATGTTGCCATCCTTTAGCACTACAATCTGGTCGGCATTGCGCACGGTGCTGAGGCGGTGGGCTACGATCACTACTGTACGGTCTTTGAAAAACTGGTCCAGATTCCGCTGGATTGTTTTCTCATTGTCCGTATCCAGCGCATTGGTGGCTTCGTCAAAGAAGAGGTAATCGGGGTTGCGGTAGATGGCTCTGGCTATCAGTATTCGCTGCTTCTGTCCCTGGCTCACACCTTGCCCGGTGTTACCTATCCGGGTGTTGTACTTCAGGGGCAGGGTCTCGATGAAGCTGCGTATATTTGCCATATCTACGGCATAAAGCAGTTTCTTTTTGTCCACGGTGTCATCTTCGGGAGCGATGTTGTTGGCTATGGTGTCGTTGAAGATAAATCCTTCCTGCATGACGACCCCGCAGTGCTTGCGCCATTGCTTGAAGCTCAGGTCTTGCAGCGACTGCCCGCCTATGCATACCTTTCCTTCCGTGGGGGGATAGAAGCCCAGCATCAGTTTTATCAACGTTGTTTTTCCGCTTCCACTTAACCCTACGATGGCGGTAGTCTTTCCGGCCGGGATGTTCAGTGATACCCCTTTGATAATCTTCTTCGATTTTTCCGAACCATACGTGAAGAACACATCTTGCAGTTGTATGGACTGGTTGCCGGATATCTGTTCGTCGCTGTCCGGTCCCTTGTCTTCCTCCTCGTTGGGCTTGCTGTGTATCTCTCCCAGCCGTTCCAGACTGAGTTGGGCGTCCTGCGCTTGCTGCATGAAGGATACGAACTGTTCTATCGGGCCTTGCATCTGACCAATGATGTACTGTATGGATAACATGATACCCAATGTGATGTCTCCATTCAGTACGGCGGTGGCGGAGAGCACGGTAATAAGTATATTTTTTACCTCATTGATGAGCACGGCGCCCACTTGCTGCCATTGCCCCAGATTGAGCGATTTGATGTTGATATGAAACAGGGAAGCCTGTATGTTTTCCCATTCCCATCTTTTCTGCTGTTCGCATCCCAGCAATTTGATGTCCTGCATACCGTATATCATTTGCATCAGGTTGTCCTGATTGACGGACATCTGTTCGAAGTTCTTCCGGTTGAGGTCGGCACGCTTGCGCATGAAGAGCTTCACCCAGCCTACGTAGAGGATGCTGAAAAGGAGAAAGAGGAGGAAAATCTTCAGGTTGTACACGGCAAGCACTCCACCGAAGATGATGATGGTGATAGTTGCAAACAGAATGCTCAGCACGGACTGGGTGAGGAACATCTCTATACGTTTATGATCTTCGATGCGGCGAATCAGGTCGCCGGCCAGCTTGCTGTCGAAGAACCGCATGGGCAGGCGCATCAGCTTGACGAGGAAGTCCGATATCAAGGCTACATTGACGCGCGTACTGATGTGCAGCAAGATGCAGCGTCGTATGACCTCAATCAGTGTGCGGCTGAATACCAGCATCAGTTGGGCCGCCAATATCAGTTGAATAAAGTTCAGGTTACGATGCCCGATACCTTGATCTACGATGGTTTGTGTCAGGAAGGGGAAAGCGAGTTGCAATACACTGCCTGCCAACAGGCCTATAATCAACTGGACTATCATCTTCCGGTAAGGGTGTACGTAGCGCAGCAGATGCCATAGCGATATGCCTTCGTACTTGATGGGAGTTGTGTCATAGAATTGAGGGGTTACCTCAAGCAGCATGGCTATTCCTTTCTCTATGCCTCCCTGCGAGGTGCTTATCCAGCATTTATTCAGTTCCTCTTCTTCATATTTCAGTAATCCGTAAGCCGGATCGGCAATATAAAAGTAAGTTTTCCCTTTCTTCCGGACGATTTTGTAGAGCACCACAAAGTGTATCTGATTCCAGTGCAGTATGCAAGGTAGCCTGGACTGCTGTTTCAGCTTGTCGATGGTGGTACGAATGCCTGTGGCACGCATACCGATGCTGGTAGCTGCTTCACTGATGCCTTGCATATTCACTCCGGTGCGTTGTATGAATGATTGTTCGCGCAGTTGTTGCACGGAGAATTTCTTTCCGTGATATCTGGCTATCATTCTCAAGCACGAGGGCCCGCAATCCATGCCGTCCAGTTGTTTATAGAAAGGGAATTTCATAGTAGGCTGGTTTTATTGATTCTGAAATCGCTGGCAATTGTTGCAACATTCTCCACCCATCAGGGTGCAGAAATCCTTCTCTCCATAGTAGTATGTCTGGCTATAGCAGCTATAGAGTATTTCCAACATCAAGTCTTTGCGCAGGAAAGTTAGATATTCGAAGAGGGCGGATCGAGATAGATTCAACTTTTGAGCAAATACTTCCGGTGTACCTGTACGTCGATGTGCAATCAGCGTATTCATATAAATGATTTTCTGTAAGTCGACATTTTTCATAATGGTGTGTTTTTAGTATTGTAATAAGAAGAGGTAGAAAAGAAAAAGGAGAGGCTTCATAAGTCTGTCTCTCCTTTTCCATAGTTAAAGCTGAAATGTACCTTGTAAGTAACCACCGTAATCATTGCTGATTTCAATCGTGTAACTACCTTGAGGTAAGCTGTCAAGAGGAATGGAAACAAAAGATGTTTCGGGTGCTGCAATATCACACTGCCATACGGGTTGGCCATTGGCGTTGACAATGGTGATATTTATGTCATAGTCAGGGGAGGTGCATTTCAAAGTTAGTTGGTCACCGCTGATGGAGGCGGTGAAGGGGATAGGGGAGAGGCTTCTTACTAATGTCCATTCTCCTCCAAAAATTATCTCTGATTCAGTATAAGAACCTCTGATTTCTGCCTGTATTGGCTGCGTTGGCAAGCTACTTATAATTAAGAGCATGCAGATTGATAAATAACATACATAGTTTCTCATAATTGTTTGTCTTTTGATTTTCTGAAAACAAATTTAGCGGTTAATTATTGGATTGTTATGGACACAATATGGACATGTTGATCTTGATAACTCGCTAATAAATAGAAAAGTATGAAAAAACTTTTATTCGAATCTGGACATGCTATGATTTAATACTCCCATATCCAGATATCAATGAGTTGTGATTTGTCGAAGTTGTTTCCAAGTTCCTTTATGATTTGCTCTTTTATCCGTTGTTTCCGTTTAGAGACAGAGGCCGGAGAAATATTCAGTATCTTTGCTATGTCAGATACAGTAATGCGCAATTTAATAAGGCAACATACTTGCAGGTCATTATTGGTAAACGATGGGAATTGTTCTTTTAGGCGGAGAGTGAAGTTGTTGTATAGCTTATTTATATTTTCTTCCACTTCTGCCCATTGAACGATTGTGAGTTGTTTGGGTGATTTTATGAGAGAATCCAATGGTTTTATATATGGAATTAGTAATTTGCACAGGAATTCTTCACGGTTACGCAAGCGTGTATTTTCTTCTGCCATAACATCGAAAGACATTAATTGCGTTTTGAGTTTTCCTTGCATGTTTTGTGAATATTCCGCCATGTTCTGTTGTAGTAGAATAGTTTCTTTTTGTAGATTCTCATTCCTTTTTTTGAGTTCATTCAATCCGTTTTGTTGCTCCATCATTGTTTCATGCAATCCTTCGTTTGCAGCCAACTGCTCAGAGAGTTGCATTATATGTACTTTATTCTGCGCCATTTGCATTTCATTTTCATGTATTTGCAGGCTGTAGATACGAAGCTGTTCTTCCTGCATCTGGATAGTACGTTCTTTTTGTATCAACTTACGCTGATAGAGGAAAATGAGGCATGCTATGACTATTACTATAAATAATAGAATATATAAGTTGTTTCGTATAATCTGTTCGTTTTCTATTTGCAATGTTTTTTTTCGTTCAGTAGCTTTTCATGATCATACTTTTCTTTCATTGCTATGATTTCTTTGCCATGTTTTATTTTGGTAATTGAATCTATACATGTGTAGAACTTATCACAATATGTCATTGCTTTAGCATAATTCTGGGGTATAGTACGATTTAAATAATATAGTGATTGATATGCGCCACATACTGTATATATATTGTTTGATGTGGCAGCTCTGTTAAGATAGTATTGAGCGGAGTCGTTCATGTTTAGTTGCCGATAGATATCTCCCACTGTTAAGTAGTTTTGTAGAGATTCTTTCTCTTCGTTTATTCGTAGTGCTTCCAAGGCGTATATAAGAGCTTCTTTGTAATTTTTTAAAAAAACTCTATAAACAACTGCAAGCTCATTCAATGCAATAGTTATAGACGTTTTATCATCTATTTCTCTTGCGACTTCTAATGCTTTTTTATAATAACTGATGGATTTGTCTGCATCTGGTTTTATAGAATATGCTCTACCTAAATATGATAAAGATAGAGATATGTATGCTTTATTTTTAGATAACTGGGCAAAATTTTGTGCTTTCTGAAAGGCATCAATTGCATAATCGGGTAAGGAGCGAAACACATATATTTCTCCTATTCCGGCATATATAAAATATGCCAATTGATAATCTTCCGTCTTTTCTATCTCTGTAGCAGCTTCTAAATAATATTTCAGAGCAGTTTCAGCGTCGTGTTTTTCATCATTATGATATATACCTTCCAAATATCCTGCAAGTGCTTTTCTCTGTGGATTTTCTTTTTGTTGAAAATACTTATAGCCAATTGATATTAAGCTGTCAGATTCCAATTTCACATAATTCTTTATTTTCGCTTGCGATAGTAGCAGACACCGCGTTGCATATTGATATTTATCAGTAACCTTGGGTGGTGTCATTTTTTCAAGAATATGTAGTGCGCTGTCGGGATATGCATACATACAATTTTCTGCTTGCGCCAGTTCAGGAAGTAGAGTTGGTGAAGATTCTGTGTGGGTGTTTGTGCATGATAGTACAAGTAAAATTCCCCAGATACAAACAATATATTTATTAGATAAAAGCATAGTAGTAATCTATTTGAAAGCAAAAATAAATTATTTCTTTAAAAAAGCAAAATGTTGTACTACATTCTTTCGTCCGTCACTTCATTTTTTTGATATGTATAATGAATCTGTCTCTTATACACATCTCCGAGCCCACGAGACTAGCGCTCATCTC
>ENA-OZXH01000653-OZXH01000653.1-human-gut-metagenome-genome-assembly--contig:-NODE-653-length-10567-cov-5.562405_pt1 | contig 10567 bp, 10 predicted proteins | sample MGYA00243542_ERZ654097 | MGnify/ENA primary metagenome ERZ654097 (study PRJEB26926, sample SAMN06165280) | human gut metagenome | biome: ENVO:00009003; feature: ENVO:2100002; material: ENVO:00002003...
AATACATTAAAAATAACAACTTGTTTATGAGAATGAAACGAACTCTTTTTTCTATCGTCCTGTTAGCCGCTTTTGCTGTGCAAGGCTTATATGCACAAGCCACACGCGAAGAAATCTTCAATGATATTGCAACGACAGGTGGTGTATATTACGCTTACCCCGGTCCTTCGGGCGTCCAGACCAAGGCTCCGAAAGGTTATGAACCATTCTATATCAGTCACTATGGCCGTCATGGTTCCCGCTGGCTAATTGCGGATGAAGACTACGTCCGCGTGATGGAAGTCTTTGAGAAAGCCCATGCAGCCGGAGCATTAACCGATTTGGGCGAAGATGTCCGTAAACGTCTGGACATTGTCTGGGCAGATGCCAAAGGACACGGCGGCGACCTCAGTCCGGTAGGAGTGAAGCAACAACGAGGCATTGCCGAACGTATGTATCAGGCATTCCCTGAAGTATTTAGAGGCGAACCGCAAATGTCTGCCCGCTCTACCGTAGTTATCCGTTGCGTGCTCAGTATGGATGCATTCTGCGAACGCCTGAAGGAATTCAACCCGAAGATGCGGATTGAGCGCGAATCCAGCAATAAATATATGGATTACCTAAATTTCCATACACAGGAAGCTATGAAGTTTACTTCACGCAAAGGGCCTTGGTATGAGGAATTCCGTAAGTTCGAAGAAGAACATGTCCGTCCGGAACGTCTGATGAATACACTGTTCAATAGCAAAGAGTATATTCGTAAGAATGTGAATCCTGAAGAACTGATGCGCGGTCTGTATTGGGTTGCTTCTGATATGCAGAACGTGGAACCGGAGGTTTGTTTTTATGATATCTTTGAGAAGCAGGAATTGTTTGATATCTGGCAGATACATAACTATAAGAACTATGTATGCGATGGCCCTTCGCCCATGACGAACGGACTGATGCTGGCAAATGCTAAATCTCTGGTTGAGAATATCATGGACTCGGCAGACGCGGCGATTGCCTCCGGTACAAACTCGGCCACTTTCCGCTTCGGACACGACGGTAATGTTATTCCTCTGGTAGGCTTGCTGAGACTGGAGAATTGTTATAATGAAGAGTCCGATCCGGCCAAATTCTATCAGGCATGGTGTAACTTCAAAATGGTGCCTATGGCTGCCAATGTGCAGATTGTTTTCTTCCGTAAGAAAGGCAGTGCAGACGATATCATCGTGAAGTTCATGCTGAACGAGAAAGAAGTGAGTATCCCGGTGAAGACCGACATCGCTCCTTTCTATCACTGGAAGGACGTCAGGGCATTCTACAAAGACCTGCTGTCCCAACTGCCGGATAGACCGTAAATCATAAGGAATACGGAATAGAACGCAAATTACACAGGTTACGCAATTTCTTTCAGGCCCCTATCGGTTGCCTTATATAAGACGAAAAATTGCGTAATTTGTGTAATTTGCGTTCTGTCTTTATTCCCCACTTGCTTTTTTTTCCGTACTTTCGTGCATTCATCCAATAAAATAAAAGAAGAACGATATGAAAATACGTGTAGGCTTTGGCTTCGATGTACACCAGTTGGTGGCAGGACGTGAACTCTGGTTAGGCGGTATCCGCCTGGAGCATGAGAAAGGATTACTCGGACATTCGGATGCCGACGTGCTGATTCATACCATTTGCGATGCCTTGCTGGGAGCCGCCAATATGCGTGATATCGGTTATCATTTTCCCGATACCGCAGGAGAGTTCAAGGACATAGACAGCAAAATATTACTGAAGAAAACCGTAGAACTGATTGCAACCAAAGGCTATTCCGTGGGCAACATTGATGCAACCATCTGTGCAGAACGCCCCAAACTGAAATCCCATATTCCCGCCATGCAGCAGACGCTTGCCAAAGTAATGGGAATAGATGAAGACGACATCTCCATCAAAGCTACTACTACGGAAAGGCTTGGTTTTACCGGTCGCGAAGAAGGTATCTCAGCTTATGCAACAGTTTTGATAACCAAAGAATAATACTGATTTCAACCTAATAAACTACCTAAAAACTAATTACTAACAACATGAAGAGAATTTCTTTAACCCTTTGTCTGGCTTTTCTGACAGTTCTGTTCTGCCAGGCACAGGTTGCCCCCTTAAAGTTTAACAAGAACGGAGAGTTTAAAATCGTCCAGTTTACCGACATCCATTTTCAGTATCACAATCCAGCTTCAGCCATTGCCTTGAAGCGTATCAACGAAGTTCTGGATGCCGAACGTCCCGATTTGATTGTTTTTACCGGAGATGTAGTTTATGCACCGCCTGCTGATACAGCCATGCGAGCCGTACTTGATTGTGCTTCCTCCCGTAAGATACCTTTTGTCGTGACTTTCGGTAACCATGATAACGAACAAGGTAAAACACGTGCCGAATTATACGATATAATCCGTTCCATGCCTTACAACATCCAGCCCGACCGTGGTAGCGTTGAGTCTCCCGACTACGTCCTCACCGTGAAATCTTCGGATGGTAAGAAAGATGCTTCAGTGCTCTATTGCCTGGATTCTCACTCGTACTCCAAATTACCGGATGTGAAAGGGTATGACTGGCTTACATTCGATCAGGTGAACTGGTATCGTCAACAAAGTGCAGCTTTTACCGCTAAGAATAACGGAAAGCCTTTGCCTGCTTTGGCATTCTTCCACATCCCGCTGTCCGAATACAACGAAGCAGCTTCTGATGAGAACGCCATCCTTTATGGTACGCGTATGGAAAAAGCTTGTTCAGCTGCTATTAATACCGGTATGTTTGCCGCTATGAAGGAAGCAGGTGATGTAATGGGTACTTTTGTCGGACATGACCATGATAATGACTATTCAGTCATGTGGAAAGGTATCGTACTGGCTTATGGACGTTTCACAGGTGGTAATACGGAATATAACCATCTATCTAACGGTGCACGTGTAATTGTGTTGAAGGAGGGGGAACGTACCTTTACTTCCTGGATACGCCTGAAAGGTGGTGAGTTAAAAGATAAAACAGTCTATCCCGACAGTTATGTGAAGGATGACTGGCGTAAACGTCCGTTGGTTACGGAGTAACCTTTCTGAAGAGAACATTCTTATATACTATGCAAAAGATGCCATCTTTAACAGCAAAAGATGCCATCTTATGTAACGAAAGATGCCACCTTTTACATCAAAAGATGGCATCTTTTACATCAAGCCTCAGAATGTTCTATATCTTTACCCTTAGTCTTCTTGTTCAGCGGAAGTAATCCGCTTACCGTTCACCTCTACGTTGTCGAGCGTTAAGTTCACTACATTGTCCATCTGTATGGCTTTCGGTGCCTGTTTTACCTTTATGTTCCGCAGGGTGATATTATAAAGTTTAGCTTCCGGTAATCCGTTTGCCATGAGTGCTACGCTGTCCACGCGGTTGCAAGTTACATCTTCTATGCAGATATTGCGGAAGAGTGTCGGATGATTTCCACCGCGGTATCCGTGGTAGTTCGTACGGAAATTAATCACTCCCCACAGGCAGACGTCCGCTTCTATCCGGCGCATGTTTAGATTTTCAAAGTAACCGCCACGGTCCAGATTTGATTTGAAGTAAATTCCATTGCGGCAACTGTCTATCTTGCAATCCTCGATAAAGATGTTCCGTACTCCACCGGACATTTCACTACCGATGGTAATGGCCCACCGGGCGAAGTGGCAGTTACGGATAATCACATTTTCCGTGGCTTGGCCGATGCGCCAGCCGTCTTGGTCGCGTCCTGATTTTATGGCGATACCATCATCTCCCACATTGAAGTCCATGTTCTCAATCAGTACGTTCGTGCTTGATTCCGGATCACAACCATCGTTGTTGTAGTTGTTACTGTCTATATATACATTGCGTACGGTGACATTGTCGCAGAATACAGGATGGATAATCCAGAACGGAGAATCGTAGATCTGTACATCTTCTACAAGTACATTCTTGCAGCCGTAGAATTGTATCATGCATGGGCGCAGGTAATATCCCTCTCCGAATACGCGTTCGTATACCGGGATGGAATCGATACCCATCTGGCGCAAGCGATCCAGGGCAGGACCTTGCAGGGCGTGCCAACCATTGAAAGTTACAGCTCCGTTGCCGTCAATTGTGCCTTTGCCGGTCAGGGCGACATTGGTGCACTGGTAGGCATAGATGAAAGGAGAGTAGTTAAAACATTCCGTTCCTTCCCATTTGGTCAATACCATGGGGAGATAGTCAGAGGCCACGGTCGAGAATTCCAGACGTGCGCCATCTGCAACGTGCAGGTTTACATTACTTTTCAGCAAGATGGCGCCTTTGCTGAAATAGTTTCCGGCAGGGATGAGAACGGTGCCGCCACCATTTGTATTACATTGATTGATGGCTTCCAATATGGCAGGTCGGCTGTCAAAACTCGTATCGCTTTTTGCCCCGTAGGCAGTTACGTCATATATACTGTCCGGAAAAGTAGGCGGAACAATGTTCTTCAGGATTTCGGGAACTTTTGCCCATTCACCGGATTCTTTGCGGGCAGTTGCAGTGCTGCTACATGCCGCCCATAGAATGGGGAGTAGACAGGCTAAAAAAGCTAATTTCTTCATGGTATTCAATATAAATAATGTGTGTGGCAAAAATACCTGTTTCTGGTTGAAGTATATAGGTAGAATTGATTTTTAGATTGGAGATTTTGACATTATCGTTGCTCGATGTGGTACATCAGCGATAAATTCATTAGTTTTGCCGAAAGAAAAAATGAAAGATATGGATAAGATAAGAACCGGATTGGCTGCCTTTGGAATGTCGGGACAAGTGTTTCATGCTCCTTTTATTTCCACAAATCCTCATTTTGAGTTGACTGCTGTCACTGAGCGTAGTAAAGAATTGTCACGGGCGAAGTATCCGCAATCCCGTATTGTGCGTAGTTTTGATGAGTTGATAGGGATGGAAGAACTGGAGTTAGTGGTAGTGAATACCCCTGACAGTTCCCATTACGAATATGCCCGTCGTGCTCTCGAAGCCGGAAAACATGTTATCGTTGAAAAACCTTTCACCACTACTGTAGAGGAAGGTGAAGAACTCGTAGCCCTTGCTGCGGAAAAAGAACTGACCTTAAGTGTTTACCAGAATCGTCGTTGGGATTGTGATTTCCTGACCGTGAAAGAAATATTGGCTCAGGGATTGTTGGGTCGTCTGGTCGAATTTGAATCAACCTTTCCCCGCTACCGGAATTTCATCAAGCCGAATACCTGGAAAGAAACCGGCGAGAATGGTGGTGGTCTGACTTATAATCTGGGTGCCCATGTCATCGACCAGGCTGTTCAACTATTTGGCATGCCCGAAGCTGTATTTGCTGATATTGCAACTTTACGTACCGGTGGTAAAGTAGATGATTATTTTATCATCCATCTGATGAAACCTGCCCGGATGCCGGAAGTGAAAATCACCTTGAAAGCCAGCTATCTGATGTGTGAGAATGAGCCTCGCTTTGTTCTTCATGGAACGGAAGGCTCTTATGTGAAGTATGGTCTTGATCCTCAAGAGGCGGATCTGACTAAAGGTGTGTTGCCGGATACTCCGCATTGGGGAGAAGAGGATGAATCCCAATGGGGAATACTCCATACGGAAAAAGATGGTAATGTGGTGCGGAAACCTTATCCGACCCTTCCCGGAAACTACGCTGCTTTTTATGAGAATATTTATCAGCATATCCGGAATGGCGAAGTGTTGCAAAGTGATGCGTGCGGAGTGCTTGGCGTTATCCGCCTGATTGAGGCGGCATGGGAGAGTAGCCGTACAGGGAATGTTATAAAGTTGTAATTTGGCTTATGGATAAGAAAGCAATCGTCCTTTCCGTTGCCGGTTCCGACAGTTCCGGTGGCGCGGGCATACAGGCAGATATAAAAGCTATCTCGGCACTTGGAGGTTATGCAGCTACTGCAATCACAGCCATTACAGTGCAGAATACATTGGGTGTGCAAGCTGTTCATCCTGTTGCGGCAGAGCTGGTAGGCCAACAGATGCAGGCGGTGATGGAAGACTTGCAACCGGATGCCATTAAAATAGGTATGACTGGAAACGTAGAGATTATCTATGAAATAGTACGGATACTACGTCGCTATTCTCCCCGGAAAGTGGTTTTCGATCCGGTGATGGTTTCTACCAGCGGGCATAGTCTGATGACGGATGAGGCATTGGAAGCCATTCGTACTAAGTTGATTCCGAAAGTAACTCTCGTAACTCCTAATCTGCACGAAACAGAAGTATTGTTGCAACAACCGGTTCAGACGATTGATGAAATGGAGGATGCCGCATGCCGGTTATTCGAAAAATATAACTGTGCTTTTCTTATTAAAGGAGGTCATCTGACCGGTCATGAAATGTGCGATGTACTTTATGACGGAAAAGAACTGAATATTTTTGGTGGCAGGCGTATTCATTCCGCCAACCTGCACGGTACGGGATGTACGCTTTCATCCGCCATTGCCACTTTTCTGGCGCAAGGATCATCCTTGTATGAAGCAGTGGAACAGGCCAAAGAATACATTTCCTGTGCTATTGAAGCCGGGAAGAATTTACGTATAGGGCAGGGGAATGGTCCTTTGTGGCATTTCCCGTTTCCGACGCCTCCGGTAAATGAAGGATAGAAAAATGAAACTAATTATTATCACCTCTCCGGATTTTATTCCGGATGAAGCACGCATCGTCACTGAGTTATTTAAAGCCGGACTGGATTTGCTGCATGTACGCAAACCGGATGCGGATGTTCATGCGGTAGAAAATCTGCTGCAAGGTATTGCTCCGGAATATAGAACCCGGATTGTCATTCATGATTTCTTCTCTTTAAAAGATAAGTATCTTTTAGGCGGAATTCACTTGAATTCCCGTCATCCGGAGGCACCTGCAAATTATGAGGGAATACTGAGTCGTGCCTGTCATAGCTTGGAAGAAGTGGAAACTACAGTCTCCCTGTTCAATTATGTGCTTATGAGTCCTGTTTACGATAGCATTTCCAAACAGGGATATCGCTCGGGATATTCAAAGGATGAGTTGAAACAAGCACAGGAAAGCGGAGTCATCCATGAAAAGGTAGTAGCCTTAGGCGGAATAAGTGAGGTGAACCTTGCGGAAATAAAGTCTCTTGGCTTTGGCGGTGCAGCTTTATTAGGAGATATCTGGAACCGTTACCATACGTGGAAAGATGCCGAAGAGTTGCTTGCTCATTTCAGGAGGCTGAAAAAGATTGCAGGATAAGTCTATACAAGAGTATGCCGGAGATCACCACAGATTACACAGATTTTCACAGATAAAAAGAAAAAGGAATTGATTCTCAATATTTATAATCTGTGAAAATCTGTGTAATCTGTGGTGAAAAAATTGTCCACCTTGATAAATAGTGGCTTCTGAGAAATTACTTCTTCAGCTTCGCAATAATTTCCTCAGCTACCTTTTTACCGGACATCAACATTCCTCCAAAGATCGGTCCCATACGCGGAGTGCCCGAAACGGCGGAAGCAGCCATACCGCAAACGTAAAGTCCCGGATAGATTTCCTTCGTACCGTTTACAACCTCTTCCTCTCCTGCAATTACATCCAGTGAACGTTCGCCAATTACACCACCGGTTTCGGTAGCCAGGCGACTGCCATTCTTGCGGGCTACGGTAGCGGCTATTTCGCTGTCATGGCCTGTTCCGTCTATTACTATCTTTGCAAGGATGTTCAGCGGGTCCACGTGCATACCTTCGCGCAATACAGGAGTCCAGTTTACCACTACTCCGCTTACCGTATTATTCTTGAAGATAACATCTTCTACGGAATAGCAGTTGAATACGGTGGCTCCGGCATGTACGGCATGATAAAGCAATGCAGAGGTACTCTCTACAGAGTCCATCACATATAAGCCGTCCTCATATTTCTCGTGGTTGATATTGAATTCCTTTACAATGTCAATCGCTTCTTCCTGAATCACAATCTGGTTGAACATCATGGCACCGCCCCACATACCGCCGCCGGGAGCAAGCTTACGGTCGAACTGCGCTACTTTCAATCCGGCCTTTGCCAGATAATAAGCGGCTACTATGCCCGACGGACCACCACCTACAATGGCAACGTCCAGATCAAGATTTCTCTCTAATTTTTCAAAATAGGTACTGATGATACCTTTGGATACTTTTGTTTCAATCATTTTCTTATAAGTTTAAAAAGTTATTCGTTCTCTGTATTTTCTATTTCTGCATCATAATCACAATCTTTCAGTCGTTGGCTGATGCGCATGGCACAGAAGTTGGGCCCGCACATGGTGCAATACTTCCCGTTCAGGTGGTTGGCTTCCTTGTAATATTGCAAGGCGCGTTCCGGATCGAGACTCAGATTGAACTGGTCTTTCCAGCGGAATTCATAGCGGGCTTTGCTTAAGGCATCGTCACGTACTTCGGCACCCGGATGACCTTTGGCAAGGTCTGCGGCGTGTGCGGCAATTTTGTAAGTTACCACTCCTATGCGTACATCTTCTTTCTGCGGTAATGCAAGATGTTCTTTGGGTGTCACATAGCAAAGCATCGCTGTTCCGTACCAACCGATTTGTGCTGCGCCAATGGCACTTGTGATGTGATCATATCCCGGTGCAATATCTGTAACCAGCGGACCGAGAGTATAGAACGGTGCTCCGTGGCATTTCTCAATCTGCCGGTCCATATTTTCCCTGATCTTATGCATGGGTACGTGTCCCGGACCTTCGATGAATGCCTGTACATTTTTTGCCCAGGCGCGTTCTACCAGTTCTCCCATCGTATCCAGTTCCGCAAACTGTGCCCGGTCGTTCGCATCACGGATAGCTCCCGGACGCAAACCGTCGCCTAATGAAAGTGCCACATCATATTGTGCGCATATATCGCATATATCATCGAAATGCTCATACAAGAAGCTCTCTTTCTGATGGATTTTACACCATTGGGAGATAATGCTTCCTCCCCGGCTCACCATTCCGCAAAGGCGGTCATTGGCATAATGAATATTCTTCAGGCGGATGCCACAGTGGATTGTAAAATAATCTACCCCTTGCTCACATTGTTCGATCAGTGTATCTTTAAATAGCTCCCAGGTAAGGTTTTCCGCCTTTCCGTGTACTTTCTCCATCGCCTGATACATGGGAACAGTACCTACCGGAACAGGACAATTCCGGATAATCCATTCCCGTGTCTCGTGAATATTTTCTCCTGTAGATAAGTCCATCAGCGTATCTCCACCCCATTTACAACTCCAGACGGCCTTTTCCACTTCTTCTTCAATCGTGGAAGAGGTAGCTGAATTTCCGATATTCGTATTAATCTTTACGAGGAACTTTGAACCGATAATCATAGGTTCAGCTTCGGGATGGTTGATGTTGGCGGGTAAGGCGGCACGTCCTGCCGCAATTTCATCACGCACAAACTCCGGTGTGATGTAAGTTTCTATACCCAACTGTTGGCAGTTCATATTCTCACGGATGGCTACATACTCCATTTCCGGTGTTACGATACCCTGTTTGGCATAGTACATCTGCGTAATCTGCTTGCCTGCTTTGGCACGATAAGGCAAAGTGATATGATCAAAACGCAGGGAGTCAAGGCTTTTGTCTGCCAGACGCATCTTTCCATATTCGGAGCTGATTTCCGTCAACCGTTCTACATCCCGTTCCTGTATCCACGGTTCGCGGAGGCGTGGCAAACCTTTCTTTAAATCTACCTTCTGTTCCGGATCACTGTATGCGCCGCTTGTATCATATATGTAGACGGGCGCATTCTCCGTCATAACTTTTTTCCCGTTTTCCACTACTACGGTAGGGGTAAGGTTCACTTTTCGCATCCCAACTTTCAGATAAGAATGGAGTTGCCCCTGCATATAGACTTTCTCGGATTCGGGATAAGTAATTTTTGTTTTATCTTCCATGGTTCACTAATTGATTTCTATTGGGTCAGTCGTATAATTGTTTCCATTTCACGTACCGGATTCTCAGCTTTCAGAATACCGCCGCTCAATGCTATTCCGCTCAGTCCTGATGCTTTCAGGGATGGGATGTCCTCACGTGTGATTCCACCGATGGCAACGACAGGAATTGTTATTCCTTCTTCGCGCATTTGCGTCAGGATGGAATGATAACCTTCCAGCCCCAGAATGGGTGATAACTTTTGTTTGGTAGTTGTGAAGCGGAAAGGACCGCAACCGATGTAGTCGGCGCCATCAGTGGCATGTTGCCGGATGTCCTCGAACGTGTTGGCTGTTCCGCCAATAATGAAATCTTTGCCCAGTCTTTCCCTTGCTTCTTTTATCGGCATATCCAGTTTTCCTAAGTGGACACCGTCCGCGCCAATCTGTTTCACCAGTTCCACGTGGTCATCAATGATGAACGTGGCTCCGTATTGGCGGCAGAGTTCCTGCACTTGCACGGCTGTGGCTTTCAGCTCTTCTGAAGAAGCATCCTTCATCCGAAGCTGAACCCAGCGGCATCCCCCTTCAAGGGCTATGCGTGCGGAGTCCGAATAAGAAATGGATGCCGTAAAATGCGTAATGAATTGTACGTCAAACATTCAAACTCTGAATTTAGAAATTATACTTCTGT
>ENA-OZXH01000661-OZXH01000661.1-human-gut-metagenome-genome-assembly--contig:-NODE-661-length-10453-cov-4.545490_pt1 | contig 10453 bp, 3 predicted proteins | sample MGYA00243542_ERZ654097 | MGnify/ENA primary metagenome ERZ654097 (study PRJEB26926, sample SAMN06165280) | human gut metagenome | biome: ENVO:00009003; feature: ENVO:2100002; material: ENVO:00002003...
CTACGTGGAAGAGATGGCGGCGGAACCTCTGGCCGGGGAGTTGTTCGAGTGGACGGCCCGGAAGTTGTCCGGGATGACGGGAATGGAGGTGAAGCCGAAGGATTTCGAGGTGGTGGGCCCCGTGCTTCAGGCGATGGGGGATGTGGAGCAGTCCGGCGGATGCGCGTTGTTTGTGGCGGCCATGGCTGCCGGCCACGCTCCGAGGATGAAGCAGGAAGTGGCGGCGTTCGTGACGGATGCGCAGCGGGCCCAGCTGGCCGGATATACGAAGAAGCATGCCGAAGAGATGGCGTCTTTTTCCACGGCGGAGCACAAGGCTGCGCTGGCCCAGAAGTATTTCGAGACTGATGTATTGAAGGATCCAGAAGGAGCCGCCGAACGGGCGCGGAAGGCCGGCGCCGAGCTGGCGGACCGGCAGGAGGCCCGGCTGTACCAGATGTCCGGCGCTCTGGACAAGGTGCTGGAGAAGGCCAACATTGGCCGTATCCGCAAGCTGGAAGGAACGGACAGGTACGAGGTGAGCCTGCGGGAGGGCGCTGTAGTGAACGGCGTGAAGATGGAGGAAGACAGGAGCGTGGAGATGAACGAGGAGCAGACGGACGCCCTGGTTCAGGTAGTGCTGCAGGGGGCTTATTTGAATGGCGTCCGCGTGATGCAGGATGCCGTGCTGGGGAATGCCGCGATTTCGGAAGCCGGGAAGATGGATTTTATTGAGACGCTGGATATGTTGTCCGAGGAAGCGCCTGCGGAGTACCGGAAGGCGGCCGCCGAAACCGGAGGGATGACCGTCCCGGGGTTGATGGATGTGGCCGCGCGAGCCCAGGCGAGGATTGACGCGATTGTCCGGGAAGAGGGCGTGTCCGTCCAGGAAGCCAGAAGCAGGACGGATGCCGAAGTGATGGGGAAGGTTCAGCTTGGTTCCATTGCCGATTTGGCGGCGGCTTTTGAGAGGCGTCTTGATCATGCAGTGCGTTCCGGAGAGATTACGAGGGGGAGATCCGAGGAGATCAGGAACGGCACGGCGGCGGCCAGCTTCGCCCACCGGTTTACGATGGCGACCGATCCTGGGAGTTCCCTGCTGCTTTACGCAGGAGGCCATGCCACGACGGCCAACGTGATGGAGGATGTGCAGGAGTCCGCCCTGGTTCATTACATGAACCTGACCGGGAAGGATTGGCAGGATTTGTGGGAGCATTTGCAGGCGGCGGACGCCGTGTTGGGAAGGTACGGCGTGAGTCTGGGGACGTATGAGGGCCCGGCGCATGATGCCAGGGACGTGGTGGAAAGTTTTTCCAACCTGTCCCTGTCTTCCTCCCTGGCGGATATTGAGAGCCTGCCCGTGCCACAGTGGGTGAAGGACACCGCGGAGTTCGCCCTGAAGAATCTGGAGGATTCCGCCCGCATCATACGCATGGGCGAGCAATGGAACGAGTTTGCCGCGACGGACGAGGGGAAGAAGTTTATGGAAGAGCACGGAGGCCTGGCGGACGCCCTGCAGGCCGTGGGCGTGAGTACGGAGAGCGTTTTCCGCCAGGCGCGGATGGATGCCGCGCAGAAACTGGATGTGGAGATGGTGCACGCGGACCTTGCTTCCCGCAGGGCTCCGGGGGATGCCACGATGACGCTGGGCGAGCTGGAGGCACTGGAAGAGTCCATGGCGCGGATGGATGCCGCGGAGGATGTGGAAGAGACCGCGGAAGAGGAGGATGAGACTGATCCCGTGACCGGCATTGCCGGGAATTCGGCATCCCCCGCTCCGCTGGTGGAGGATGCCGGCGGCTCCCTGGAAGGGGTGGGGGAAGAGGCCGAACACGATGAAGAGGCCGGCGCGGAGTTCCGCGATCACGCGTTTGTGCGGGTGGCGCCGGATTGCGTGTTTGCCCAGGTGCGGGTGGATTCCCTGGCCCTGGCGCCGGATGTGGAGCAGTTCAAGCAGGGAGATCATAATGAACGCGGAGCCGTGAAGGGGCGCGAGCTTCAGGGACGGTTCCGGGAAGACGCCCAGCCCATTTCCGTGTGGCGGCGCAGGGATGGAGCCCTGCATGTGATTACCGGACGTCACCGGTTTGATTTGGCCGTGCGCGACGGGGTGGAGTTTATTCCGGCTTACGTGTATGAAGAAGATGATGCGCATGACGCCACTTGGGCGAAGATGCACGACGTCGGGCAGAATATGCTGGACGGTCAGGCGTCCGCGCTGGAGGTGGCTTTTTTTGTCCGGAATTCCAATATGGGCCGGGACGAGATGGAGGCGCAGGGGTATTTGCGCCCCGGTTCCGCCAATGTGATGGGCTGGGATATTGCCACCCTGGCCGGGGATGAGGTGTTTACCCGCCTGAAGAACGGGGTGATTACGGATAACGAGGCGTGGAAGGTATGCCGCCTGTCTTCAACGGAGGCGGGACAGATGCTTGCCCTGCAGCTGCGCGAGAAGGGGAAGCCGTGGGATTACGTGGCGGCCTATGTGAAGGAGGCGGACCGGGTGGCTGCGGAGAAGTCCCGGGAGGGAGAGGCGTTTGATTTGTTCGGCAACGATACGTCCTGGCAGGAGGATTGCGAGAAGGTGGCCCGCTTTGCGGCCCGGGGGATTTCCCTGATTGCCGAACGCCTGTCCCTTCTGAAGAAGTCCAGAGGCATCAGCCGGCGGAAGGATTTGGCGGGCAGGATGGGCATCCGCCTGGAGACGGACGCAGATTTGAATGCGGCCATTCATGATTTGGAAAGAGCCAAGGGGGCATGGCAGTCCCATGACCCGGCGCTGCGCCTTCATGACCGCGCCCTTGCCTGGGACGGCACGAGTGAAGTGAATCCGTTCGAGCGTGTGCCCGTTTCCGGGGCGACGTTTTCCGTGGTTGCCATGGATAGTTCCGGAACTGTCCTGGCTCCGGAGACGTTCGTCACCCGGGAAGACGGAAGTCCTGACTGGTTTGTGATTCCGCGCCGCAAGAGGCAGCCAGCCATGCCGGTGCGGCTGCTGGTGGGTTCCGATGTCGGGGAGCATCGCGGCTATGGACTGACCCATATCCTGGCTTCCCGCGGGTTTTCCTTCTGGAAGGACCGTTCCCCGGAACGCTATATCAGTTCCATTCTGGCGAATGTGAGCGAGCTTTACGAGGTGGCGCCCGGGCGTGAGCTGCTGGTTAAGGGAAGGCAGCCTTCTTCATGGATGCTGCTGCAATTGGACCGGAAGGACGGGTTTTATTCCATTGTCTCGGCTTATCCAGTGCGGCAGGGCAAGAAGCCGCTGGGGAAGAAGCTCCCCCTTGCAGAGCGACAACCTGCAAACGCGAATAGCGGCACCGCGCGCCTAGGTCCAGGATCGGCAAGCAAGGCCGCTCTGCCGTCCCAATCCGCTGGCGGGGGAGATGGTTTTTCCTTACCACAAGGGGCGCATGTTGTCAACGTGAATGAAGTGGAATGCCGGTTTGACGACGGGGCTATTGTTCCGGCGACGTTTTCCCTATCTCTGGAAAAAGAGGCAATCAAGAAGGAAGCTGTGGCTGCGGGCACGTTCATGAAGGCCCCGAACGGGAAGGAAACGAATCTGACGGAAGACCAGTGGCTTGCCGTGCGCACGGCGGCGTTTAAGAATTGGTTTGGCGATTGGGAGAAGGATCCGCAGAATGCTTCCAAGGTGGTGGACGAGAACGGGGAGCCGAGGGTGGTGTATCATGGGACATACGGTGATTTCACGGTGTTTGACAAGGCCAAGATTGGATCTGCTACTGATTATGGTATATGGGGTAGAGGATTTTATTTTACCAATATGGAGAATACTCCGTACGGGAACAAGAAGCTGGCTCTGTTTCTGAATATCAGGAATCCGTTTATTTTTAATGATTACAAGTCTGCTGAAGAGATAGGCGATTATTTAAATATTTGGGATGGGAATTTTCATGAAGATGACAGGTTTGGAATATTCCGGCCGTATGCGACAGGAGCGGCCCAGATAGCCGATAGTGCTCAAGAAAGAGGACATGATGGACTCATTGCTGTACTGGGTAAATGGACGGAGTACATTGCCTTTGAGCCGAATCAGATCAAGTCCTCCACGAACAACCGGGGGACGTTTGATCCGAAGAATCCGGACATTACGTTTTCCATTGTTTCAGCACAGGACCAGGGTTTGTTCCATGACGGCCATTTTGAGGCGGGCAACGCGGTGATTACGGAACCGGGCGTGACGTTCTCCATTACTGCCCTGCATGCCTCCCCTCATTCTTTCCGCAAATTTTCTACGGATTTCATGGGTAAAGGAGAAGGAGCGCAGGCGTATGGCTGGGGGCTGTATTTTGCGGAGAATCCGAAGGTGAACCGGAGTTATATGAACCAGTTCGCGCAGGATAAGGCGACATGGAAGTTCCGGGAGGTGGAGACTGGCGTTATAGAAGTGATGCAACGATCCCTGGTAGGCAGTTTTTTGCCGAAGGATGCCCTGCCGGAGGCGAAGGAGGACGCGTCAGATATCGCCTGGTCTGTTCTTGGCGATTTGGTTGATGCCGCCAGAGGAAGCATGACTGTTTTAGACATCGTCATGGAGTTGCATGATGAAATTGATACTAACAGGAAATACGCGGAGACGTACCCCCAGGAGCGGGAGAAGCTGGAACAACTGGAAGGCTTCATGCTTTCTCTGCTTGACCATCTGGACGAGATAGAGGTGAGGACGGGCATGCCTTCCAATTACCGCGTGGAGCTGAATGTAGAGGATTCCGAGCTGCTGGGCTGGGATTACGTGGACGAGACGGTTCTTGCCTTGTTGAAGGATTCCCCGGTGGAAGAGGTGCGGTATGCTTTGGAACACGCCGAAAGACGGGCGGATTACCGCGGCGAAAACGTGAGCGGCAAAGATGTTTATCAGGAGTTGTTTGATGCTTTTTGGGATGGAGAAGATGGCACGAAACAGGAGGCGCAGAAGGCCGCCAGCGTGTCTTTGCTGTCCAGCGATATTAAAGGCATCAGGTACGCAGACGGCTATACCCGCGGGAAAGTGGAGGAAGAGCAGACGTATAATTACGTGATTTTTGACGGGAACGATATTAAGATTACGGCGTTTGCGGACGAGTCCACCGGGGGAGCGTGGGCGGATTATGAGGATCCGACGGCGAGTTTCTCTCTTGCCACGAGAGAAAGTGTCTGGGTGACGCTGGAGCGGGAGGCGCAGAAGAACCGTTTGGAGGTGCTGCGCAGCCAGACGGCAAAAGCGTTGGAGACATGGCGCCGGGTTTGCGCGGCCAACGATGTGAAGCAGGGAGACGGCGCGGAGGCGTTCGGAAGGGTCATGGCCGTGGTGGCTTCCATTTACAAGACGCTGCCGGAGGGGTACAGGTTTGGCCTTTACCCTTACATGAGAGCTGCCGAGAATCTTGCCACCCGTCTGGAGGACGGTCAGGCATGGCTTTCCGATGAGCTGAAGAAGGAGACGCTGATGGACGATACCAGCGAGCGCATGGATGCCGTGATTGACAAGCTGCTGGCCCGCACGCTGGAACAGGCAGACCGATATGCCGTCGACCAGATGCGGGCGGAGATGGTTGCCCGCATCAAGGCCGTGCAGCCGACGAAGAAGGCCAGCGGGAAGTTTAACAAGGGCAAGTTGAGCGCGGAGGATTACAGGCATTTGCACGGGATAGTCGCCATGATGAATACGGACCAGGAGGCGAAGGAGAAGCGAATGCTGGAGCTGGAGGGCGTGCTTTCCAGCAACCAGTCCACCGAAGAGGAACGGGGTGCGGCCGAGCTGGAATTGAAGGATTGGCACACGTTCGGATATCTGGCCGGGATGGGACTGGAGCAGACGCGCGCCTGCGCGCGCGCCCTTGCCCTGTTTATCACGACGGGACGGACGGCCTGGTCCACCCGGTTGGACGAGGAGAGGCGCCGGACGAAGTTCAAGGCCGAGAAGATTGTGGAAGGGCTTGGGCAGGCCACTCCCCAGGGAGGACGTGACGCGGAAGAGGATGCGAAGGCGTCTACGAGAACGAAGGCGGCCAAGTACCTGAAGTACGGTTTGCAGTCTTATTCCCAGCTGTTGAATGGATGGAAGAAGATTCCCGCCCTGCGCGGTCTGGCGCATGCCGAGGTTACTGCGATTGCCGAGGCGAATGTGGCGTTGAGGAATATGAAGCACGCCCGGGATCGGGAGGTGACGGCCCTGGTTAAGCGGTGTTTTGGCGTTCAGCGCACCAAAGATGTGGCAAGGGTTCTTTCCGATTTCAAGAAGACAGGGGATTCCGGCGTAGTGCTGAATCCGCTGGTGAAGGTGGAGCGCACCGTGAGGATCGCCGAGGCCCGCGAGTGGGTGGGGTTGTCTTTTGAGGAGAGGGAGGAACGACGCAAGGCAATCAGGAAGGAGTACAATGACCGGGGGCTTTCCGACGATAAGGCGTCCGTGCCGGAAGCGCTTATTCCGGAGATGCGCCGGCAGCTTGCCGAGCTGGATGAATTGGTGAAGGCCGGAGACGGACGGGCCAGAAGGAGGAAGAATATTACGGCGAAGGAGGAAGTGGTGCGCCCGGGCAGGAAGGGCGAGACGTTGAAGGTTTCCCGCGCCCAGGCGATGTATGCCATTTTGCTTTACGAGCAGGCCGAGTACGTGGAGACGATGCGGAATGAAGGCATTGGAGAAGCGGAGGTTGCCCGCCTGCGCGAGTTTGTGGGCGCCGAAGGGCTGGCGTTCGGCTACGGCCTGCGGGAGCTGATGAACCGGCAGGGAAAGCTGCTGGCCCGTGTGTATGAGGAGCGTGAGGGGGTTCCCTTCCCCGCGGTGGAGAATTATTTCCGGGCCGTGTTCCGGGCGGACCACAAGCTTGATACGAAGGCGTCTTTCGGGGAACAGACGAATGCCGTGGCCGGCGGGGCGAAGTACGGGATGCTGATTCCCAGGCGGAAGCACAATTTGCACCTGGCCTGGAATATGGATTGCGAGGCCGTGTTCCAGGCGGCGAGCGCCGAGGTGGAGAATTATATTTGCACGGCGGATATTACTGCCCGCTGGCGCGGCATTCTGGCGGACAAGGAGGCGGCAGCGTCCCTGAAGGAGCACATGGGGCGCCACGGGATTGATTCGCTGCGGCACTGGCTGGATGTGATCGACGGGGCCGGAGTGATGGAGGGGGGCGCCCTGCTGGCCGGAGCCCAGGCGACAAGCCGCTTCCAGAGCGCCAAGGCGGTGGCCCTGCTGGCCTGGAACGTGCTGACGATGCTCAAGCAGACCAGCGGCCTGATGCACGGGATGTTTGCCGGGGAGGTTGGCATGGGGAGTTTCCTGCTGCACCTGGGGCAGACGATGTCCATGACCGGACGCATGGGGGTGTTTGAGGTGATGAAGACGGAGGCTTTCCGGGCGAGGACCAATGACGCTCAGGCGGAGCTGGTGAGCCAGCTGATGGGGTATGCTTCCGATCAGAATTACACCGGAGCGATCAGGTTTTCCATGGCCGGCATGAGGGCTATTGAGAAGATGGACGTGTGGAGCAATGCCGTGTCCATGGCCGCCCTGTATAACGCGAAGTGGGCCGAGCTGGAAGAGGCAGGAAAAAGGACCGGCGTCCCGATGACGGATGATGAGATGCACGCCCTGTGCATGCAGAGCGTGACCCGGGCGCTGGAGCTGGTGGCCCAGCCGCTGACGCAGAGCCAGAAGAGCATGCTGGGGGCTTCCACGGGCCTGTTTGCGAAGATGGCCTGTTTTATGAGTTCCGAGGTGTTGAATAAGGTGGGGATGATCGTTTCTCATGTGAGCTCCGGGAATTGGGGGCAGGCTCTTGCTTTATATGGAATGATGTCCGTTGCCGAACAGACGGTGATTGCCCTGTGGCACGCCCTGCTGGATGACGAGGACGAGTGGGAGAAGAACGGCGGATGGTTCGGCGCCATGCTGGGGGCTCCTGTTGCCATGATTGGCGGGGTGCCGATGCTGGGTGCGGCGGTGGAGTTTGGCTACAAGCAGGCGACTGGACAGCGTATTTACGCAGGCACCGCGTCCGGAGTGATTGATTATTCCGCGATTTACCGGGCGGCCAAAAATACGTGGAAAGCCGTCACCGGGGAGAAGGAGATGACGTTTGCCGATTGGGCGGAATTGATTCTGCTGGATGCCAAGGCGGCCGCTTACGTGGCCGGAGCGGGCGCCGGGAGCCGCAGCAAGGCGGCTGATTCCGTGGCGTCCTGGCTCTTGTCCGTGGCTGGGGTGGCGAATTTGTCCAAGCCTGGGTTTAAGCTGGCGGAGTGATTCCAAAATATTGCAAGCTTGTGTTTCATTTTGTGCGCCATTATGGTGTGGACTCATGAAAGGCTTGCTGATTGCTGTTTGCGTTCTTCTGGGGGTGGCGCTGTTGCCGATGCCTTACGGGTATTATATGTTCCTGCGTTTAGCTGTCTGTGCTTATGCTGTCTTTGTATTTGCACAGGAACAGAAGAAGGGAGTTTGTTTTGGAAGCGTGTCAGCCGCCGCTATTGCCCTGCTTTACAATCCCATTTTCCGGGTGCATTTGGAGAAAGAGGTCTGGATGTGGGTGAATGCCGGAACCATTGTTCTTTTTTTGTCCATTATGGCGCCATGGTCCATTATCTGGAAGAAGGTGAAGGGTCCGGTTAAAGTCCTGTTTGTGCTTCTGGTAATTGCTTCCGCCGCTTTTGCTGTTGTCAAATATAGAGAGAATGAAAGGCTGGAGAAGGTGGCCACCCATGAGCGAATGCAACAGGAGCAGGCGAGAGCAAAGCAGGAAGAGAAGATGGAATGTTACAGAGCAAGGAAAGGATCGAATACCAAGGAGATGGTCTTGATGGATCTTGTGCTGTTTGCTACCGGAGATGAAGGGGCGAAAGAGAGATTCCGCGTACGTTGGGGCGAAGATGCTGTTTCCCTCCTTGATCTGGCTAGCGAACATGACCGGGCTTATATGCTTGGGAATCGCCTGATGGAGACCATCGGTGACGGAGATAGAGATGTAGGCCGCCAGATTTACAAGAACGCCAACAATTTGTGGGGAACAGATGTTGTTACGGCAGATCAGATTTGGAAGGATTTTCAGGAGAGGAATGCATGCGTTGTGGAGGTAGAAAAGAATATGAACGCGATCAACGCAGAAGACTGGAATAGTAATGGAGCCGAAGTTTTTGCTAAGAGCTTTTTCAAGAAGCAGATACAACTCAAGATTCCGAAGTAGGGAAATAGTAGAGCTAAATTCTTAAAAAGCACCACGAAACTTTCTGAAAGGAATTTATTGACTTGGAAAGAACCGATACATATAAGGGAGAATATGGACATTAAAGAAGCTGTTTCAATTTCTTTCAAGGCATTAGGTAAGAAAGAAGCCCACGTAAACGATATAGCGGAGCATATTGTTCAGCATATCGCTGAATTTCAAGGGGCATCCGTTGAGGACATGAAGAAGAAGGTTAATTCTTTTTTGGCAGCCAATGTCAAAAGCAAGACACCGGTTTATGCAAAGGTTATCAATCCAAAGACGAAGAGATCCAGAAAGGGGCTTTATAAGATCAAGCCGGAGCCAAAAGGTACTCAAGTCATCAGAACAGAACCTGACCGTAAAAAGAAACCAAACCCCGGAGGAGATAAGCAAGTACAACTCCCTCTTGTCTTTTCCAATACTTCCTGCGACAAGATCTTTTGCGGTAAAGGTGGTGAATTTGCTGTAGTGAGTGAATTATTATTCCGTGGCTATAATGCCAGCATTATGTCTGCTGATGAAGGAGTTGATATTACAGCGTCAAAAGGAGACAAATTTTTCTTTATTCAGGTTAAAACTTCTTTTTTCAAAGAAAACAAGCTTTCTGTTTTCATTAAACCGAATAATTTTATCAACAGCTCTACCGCTAATATATTTTATGTGATTGTGTTCCGCTATTCATGCGATGGGCATATGACTAATCGTTTTCTCATTTTGCAAAATGGGGATATTAACAGAATGCAACACGGAGGATATATTAGCACATCAGACGCCGGAATGACAATCAAGGTCAAGCAAGACAATAGAGGATTGTTTATCTATAACCGAGATAAACAAGAAGACGCAACCTATTACCTAGATAATTTTGATCTCATTAGGTAGAAACTTATTTAACAAAAAAGCCCCTGACCAGGAGGCCAAGGGCTGAACAGGAGCGCTTTTCTGGGAGGATGCTACTGTACACGGCTGTAATGGCAATAAAAAACCGCCCGCGTTTCCCAACGTGGACGGCTAACGGAAAATAAAAAAAGATGATTTACCTATAGCACATTTACCCGGTGCGTCAAGCTTTCTCCCACCTGTCCAGGGTTTCCACATAGATGCCGGAGATTTTGCCGCCGTCCATGGGTTCGATGTCTCCGAAGTCGGGATTAAGTGGATGTAATACGTATTCCATTTTTCCGGTTTCCGGATTTTTTTTGCGGCCGAGCTTTTTCAGAGCTGTCTCTTATACACATCTCCGAGCCCACGAGACTAGCGCT
>ENA-OZXH01000707-OZXH01000707.1-human-gut-metagenome-genome-assembly--contig:-NODE-707-length-10015-cov-3.714558_pt1 | contig 10015 bp, 8 predicted proteins | sample MGYA00243542_ERZ654097 | MGnify/ENA primary metagenome ERZ654097 (study PRJEB26926, sample SAMN06165280) | human gut metagenome | biome: ENVO:00009003; feature: ENVO:2100002; material: ENVO:00002003...
GGCCACGGCGGCCTTGTCCGCCTGGGCCTGCACTTCCTCCAGCTTGGCGTCCAGGGCTTCCGTAATGGCCTTGCGGGCCTCGTTAAGCAACTGGCCGACAGCGGGCTTTTCCTCCCTGGGAACATTCTTCATGCCCGTCTGGGCCAGGGTTAATTCCCCTTTTTTGCCGAGGATGGCCACGCGCGCGTCTTCTACGCCGCGCCTGTCAGACGCCTGGGCGATGCGTGCCAGGGCGTCCCGTTGGATGCGTACAATCTCTTCCTTCATAAAATTTGACGGGCAAGAGCTTACCCGTCCCCCCCGCCAGCGTCAAGCCCTTCGGGCCGGCGGAACGTCACTCAGGGGAAAATGGCGTCATCCGGAAAAGGGGGAAAGAACAATGGACCCTGCTTCCCAATCACTAATACTTAATCATGAATATCTCCCCAGAAAATTACACGTATCCCGGCCGGGCGGACATGCGGCCGGAAACCATGCCGAGCACGCAGAACAAGGTATAAACCAGGCAGAACGGCAGGAAAGAGCCACCCTGATGCAGGAAGGAAGTGAACAGCAGGCTCAACAGGGCGCCCATGGTGAAGCCGATTCCCTGGGACATGCCGGAAAGCCTGATTGATTCGGAAGGCGTCCGGGCCCGTTCCACCATCAGCGCCATTCCGCGGCTGAATACGGTTCCCGTCGCCAGGCCGAACAGAATCGCCATCCAGACGGCCCAGTCCAGCGGAAAATACAGGATGCCCCAGCAGGAGAGGGCCGCCAACGCCATGGCCATCACGATGAGGAGGCCCCGCCCTCCCATAGCTTTTTCCAGCACGTGAGCGGAGAGCGTAGCGGGCAGCTGGGCGAACATGGCCACGGAAAGGATGAAACCGGCGTCCTCATAGCTCATGCCCCGCTGCCTCAGAAAGATGGGAATCCAGGTATAAAAGAAATAGGCAGCCCCAACGCGGCTCAAATAAAAAACGGTAACCTGCCATGCCTTGCCGCTGCGCAGCAGGCTGCGTCCGGATGCCGCCGGATCGTTTTGAAACACGCCGTCCGGATGCCTGAGAAAATAAGCGCCCCATACCAGCATCCCCAGCAGGATGGGAATAATCCAGATTCCCAGGCCGAAACGCCAGCCTCTCAGCATATTGGAAAGGGGAACGGACAGGCCGGAAGCCGCAGCGCTGCCCACGCCGATCATGGCGCTGTAAACGCCCATCATGGCGGAAGCACGGTCAGGAAACTGGTGCTTGATCAGTCCGGGAATGGCCGCCCCGGCAATCCCCATGCCCAGCCCCATCAGAACCATGCCTCCGTATAACCCCGCCACTCCGTCCCAGCTGCGCCAGAAAATTCCGGCTACCGCCAGAAGCTGGAACCAGAAAATGATTTTCCACGGCGTCATCCGGCGTGCCACGCGCGGAGAAATGGGAGCCGCCACCCCCAGCACAAAGACGGGCAGCAGGGCGAACAGCCCTGAATTTTCCAGGGAAAGCCCCATATCCCTTTCAATCGTTCCCAGCAGCGGATCGGGAGAATCAAACCCGGTACGCAGATTGAAGCACACGATTAAAAAGGCGGCAAACAACAGCATCTTTCCCCTGATGCCTCCGGAAGTTCCTGCCTTATCCATCCCATGTTATACAGCCTCTCCCCCGCCCCTGTTCAAAAGCAACAGCCTTCCGGCTGTCAGCAGTCCGGAAGATACGGTATGGAGAAAAGACCGTCAGGATGAGCAATCTCCTTGCGGTTTTCCATCCGCCCCCCCTGTCATGAAAAAGCGCCGCCGTCCCGGAGAACGGCGGCGCCCGAACACGCTAACCTCTTAAGCTTTCATTTGTCAGGGCGTTTGCCGTACACCAGCGTACGCCTGCCGTCCCAGGAAACGGCCTCAATCCGCGTAGAGCCTTCCGGATAGGGGACCGTGGTGGAGGAATTATCCCTGGAATCCGTCCCCGCCATGGTGATGCGGACCATCTCCCTGTCTTTGTATGTTTCAAAGACGACGGCGTTTTTCCACACGTCATGGGAAATAATGCGACGATTGCCCTGCTCCGTAACGCCCTGGTTATAGACGCCGCGGACAGGCAGGCGGTTCTTATATGCTTCCGCGCTATTGACGGAAATATAGTAAATGACGGGGCTTTCCGGCTTTTTGTACTTCCTGGCGTAGGCAATCAGGTTCTTGCAGTCGGCCTCCGTGATGGTCATGCGGGCGCATGTGTAGTCGTCCAGTTCCTGGTCAATGGGCTTGAGCATGCCCGTTTTCCGGAAAAAATCCGTCAGGTCCTGTCTGGCGGCGTCGCAGGCGTTCTTCATGAACGCAAGCTGGAGCTCTCCATCCTTCTTGCCCCTGGTATCCATCTTGATGGCCTTATAAAAGACATCCGGATAAAAGTCGGGATTGCCCTTCCCGGCTATCTTGAAGTACAGCTCCAGCTGCCACAGGGGAGCCAGCTTGACAAAATGGTCGTGCACCATCGGACGGTTATCCCCGCCGGAACGCTTGTCCGGACCGCTCTGGACAAGCCAGTTTTCCCCCTTCAAAATGCCGTTGTTCAAGTAGGCGTTGAAGCGGCCGCCAATCATGTTGCCGTCCCCGCCGTTGATGCGTTCATGCTCCAGGCGCATGCTGGAGGGATTCAGCATGTAATTCACGTAAGCGGAGTAAATGTTATTGGTCACTTCTCCGGTGGATACCCATTTCATGGCGGGGCGCACCTGGTTGACGTGGCCGAACTCATGGGCAATCCCCCAGGCGCTGCCGGGAATCCTGTCCGGATTGCCGACCTCCTTCATGGTACCGTTATGGAACGCGGCTCCCGTACCGTCCGCATGCATGAACCCGTTCCAGATCACACGGCCGAACATCCGGTTTTTGGGCAGCATCCTGTACTTGTACAGGCCCATGATCTGCTGCTCCATGCCGATAATCCTGTCGTACAGGGCAATGAGCTCCTCCCCTTTGTCCGGGCAGAATTGTTTAAGTTCCTCCACCGGATACACCAGATGCACGCGGTTGCCCACGATGTCCACAACTTCCGTGGGGGAGTTTTCCAGCATCCTCTTCCAGTCGCTGTTTTTGCTGACGCCTCCCACGAAAACTCCATTCACCTTGCCGGACAGAATGGACAGATGCACCTTGGGCGCCTTCTTGTAATTGGATGTGAAATACTCAATATAGCCAAGCCCCTTGTTCTTCGCCCTGATGATGTTGACCCCCTCTTTCAGCGGATAGGAGCTGTGGCCTCCGTCCCGCCCGAAATTGTGGATAACCAGATTCAGTTTTTCACCTTTGGGATCCCCCATGACCAGCAATACGTCCTCCCCCTCTTCAAAAAAGATGCCGGTGGGATTTTCAAATTTGCTGTACTGGCTGGTACGCAGGCGTTCCGCCAGATCCTTGACCGGTTCATACGGCTCCGCCGTCAGGGCGCGGGCCTTGCGGTCAAATTTCTTCTCCGCCATCTGCTCGGCGAGCCCGCGCACAAAGGGATCCTTGATTTTGGCGATGCGGTCGCGCGTGACATTGGGCTTCAATGCAAGCATGTATTCATTGGCGAACACATTGGAATCCAATGCCTTCAAACCCTCCTCCGTAATCGGCGAGCCCCCTGTTTCCTGGGCGGAAAGAACGCCGCCGCCCAACACGCCGCAGAAGGCCAGTAAAAGAATCCCCTTTTTCAACAATGGTGAGAAAATCATTTGTTAAATAATACTGTTCGGTTTCCGGAATTGTTTCAAGGAAAAACGCCCGGCCCCCATGCCTGTGAAAAAGCCTTTTTGTGTGACATGGGACGCCCGGGCCCAGGGAGAAAAACTGTCCATCCCCCTTGACGGGGGCCGTATAATGACGCTCGCAAAACATTTTTCCATATGAATACAGAAACACATCAATTTCAGGCGGAAGTCCGGCAGCTGCTGGACATTGTCATCAACGCCCTTTACAGCGACCGTGAAATCTTTGTCCGCGAGCTTGTTTCCAACGCTTCCGACGCCCTGGAAAAACTGCGTCTGAAGCAGCTGACGGATTCTAATATTTACCAGCCGGACAAGCCCCTGGAAATCACCGTCACCACGGATAAGGAAAACAAGACCATCACCATTGCGGACACCGGCATCGGGATGACGGAAGCGGACCTGGTGGAAAACCTGGGAACCATCGCCCACTCCGGCACCAAAAAATTCATGGAGGCCCTCAAGCAGAAGCAGGAAGGCGGAGCGGACCTGATCGGCCAGTTCGGAGTGGGCTTCTACAGCTCGTTTATGGTGGCGGACCGGGTGGAAGTGTTCACCCATTCCTGTGAACCGGAAGCCGCCTCCCTGCGCTGGTCTTCCGACGGACGGGAAGGCTACAGCATCGAAACGCTGGCGGAACCGCTGGACCGGGGCACCCGCATCGTCATCCGCCTGAAAGACGAATATGAAGAGTTCTCCCAGGAATACCGCGTGAAGGAGCTCCTGCGCCGCTACTCCAACTTCGTGGGGTTCCCTCTCAACTTCAACGGAGAGCACGTCAACACCGTCCAGGCCATCTGGTCCAAGTCCAAATCCGACGTGAAACCGGAGGAATATGATGAATTTTACCAGTTCATTGCCCACACGGATGAAAAACCCCTGTCCTACATGCACTTCAGCGCGGACGCCCCTATTGCCCTGAATGCCCTGCTTTTCATCCCCAGGCGCAATCCGGAAATGTTCGGATTCGGCCGCGTGGACGCCAACGTGGCCCTGTACTGCAAGCGCGTGCTGATTGACGCCAAGCCGGAAGGCCTGCTGCCGGAATGGCTCCGCTTCCTGAACGGCGTGGTGGACAGCGAGGACCTGCCCCTGAACATTTCCCGCGAAATGCTTCAGGACAACTCCCTGGTGCGCAAAATCAGCGACATCATCACCAAACGCTTCATCAAGCATCTGGAAAAACTGGCGAAGGACGATCAGGAAACCTACAGGGAATTCTACGCGCAATTCTCCCGCTATCTGAAAGAAGGCGTCGTCACCTCCTGGCCGAATAAGGAATCCCTGGGCAAGCTGCTCCGTTTTGAATCCACGGCCACGGAACCGGGGGAAACGACCTCATTTGAAGACTACGTCACCCGCATGAAGGAAGGGCAGACGGCCATTTACGCGCTTACCGGCCCCTCCCGCTCCCATCTGGAAAACAGCCCGTACCTGGAAGCCTTCAAAGCCCGCGGCTATGAAGTGGCCTTCTTCACGGACCATGGGGACGAATTCGTGCTGGACTCCCTGTCCAGCGTGGACGGCAAGCCCGTCACGATGATCGACCGCGCCGACGTGGAACTCCCCGCCCTGGAAGAGGAACAGAAGGACGCCCTGCCCCAGGAGGAAGCCGCGGCCCTGGAAGAATGGCTGAAAGGGCTGTACCCGGACAAATTCTCCAAAGTCACCCTGGGCAAGCGCCTGGTCAGCGGAGCCGCCGTAGCCCTGCAAAGCGGCAATGACATGGGGCCGGAAATGAGGGCGTACATGAAAGCCATGGGGCAGGAAGTGCCGGAAAGCCACCCGCAGCTGGAACTGAACCCCTCCAACCCGCTGGTGAAAAAGCTTTCCGCCCTGCGGACGGAAAACCCGGAACTGGCGCAAATGGTGGCGGACCAGATCGCGAATACCGCCCTGCTCCGCGCCGGCATGCTGGACGATCCCGCCGTGCTGGCCCAGTCCTCCCAGGCCCTGATGGAACAGCTCCTGCTGAAGTAAGGGGCCCGGAGGAAACAGCCTCTTTCCCCAAGCCGCTCCCTGCCCACCCCGCCGGGGGGCGGCTTTTTCATTTCTCTTCCCGCCATGAACGCGTTACGCCGCATGCCCCGCCACATTCTGTTCCTGAGGCTGGCCTATCAAGCGGGCATGTGCCTGCTGGCCCTGGTCGCCGTAACGCTGACCGCCATTGACCTGACCACGGAAGCGGCGGAATGGGAAGTCACGGCGGACCGCGTCATCTACTGGATTTTTGTGCTGGATTATGTGGTCCGCTTCTCCATCAGCCGGTCCAAATGGCTCTTCATTAAGGAACACCCCTGGGATTTGCTGGCCATTATACCCTTTGACGCCCTGTTCCGCCTGTTCAGGTTCGCCTCGCTGGGGGAAATTTTAAGGCTCGCCAGGTATCTGGACCTGTTTTCCTATGCCATGAGGTTCACCACGCGCATCCGGCGTTTCTTCAACACGAACGGATTCAAGTATATCTGCATCGCCGCCCTGGTCATCATCCTGCTGGGGGCCGTAGGCATCCATCTGGCGGAAGGCATGAGCCTGCCCAACGGCATCTGGTGGTCCTTCGTCACGGCTACCACCGTAGGCTACGGGGATACCTATCCGGTCACCACTTCAGGCAAATTCCTGGCTGTATTCCTGATGCTCACGGGCATCGGATTCGTGGGAACGCTCACCAGCACCATCACGTCCTTCTTTCTGAGTCCCCACGGCGGAGAAGCGCTGCCGTACCGGGAAGAGGAAATTGAAGCCATTAAAAAGAAACTGGACGACCTTTCCTCCATGACGGATGAGGACATAGACACCATGGCGGCTCTGCTGAAAACCCTTCGGGACGCCTCCCCAGCACCTTCAGCGGGAAAAGAGGAAACGCCTGCTATCCATTCCGAAAAAAACTGACAAAATCCGTTTGGTATTACATCAAAAAATGCCCTGTCCGTCCCAGGGCAAATACCAAATACTCAACCGTTTTTCAGTGAGAAGATTTTAAGTCTTTATGTTGATTACCAGCTGATTGGCTACCTTTAAAAAAAAGAAACGCCGCAATGACAATGTTGACCAAAGGAACTAGTTCTAAAAGCACCAACCATCCGCTCTCTCCTATGTCATGAAGCCTCCTGACATCTGCAACAATATTGAAATATATATAAGAAATAAAAATAATCACAAATAAAACTAATATTCCTAAATCATTCCCTGTTTTATCCCACACCATTGCAACTCCATTAAGAAGAATAATAACCATAATTGGCAATATCAGCAACTTCAGCGCCCAATATTCAGATCTGGAAATACGACCGGAAAAACTGACATATTTTCTTAAAAATGAAGTTCCATTCGCATTCTCCATTTTTATAGAAGCATTTTCCTCTATTTCTCTGCGGATTTTATGCATATCGGAAGCAGATACGGAAGACTTCAAAATCTCCTGTACGTCAGACGCATTACACTCTATTCCCAACTCATGGTTCACGATGTCTGCAACTGACTTAGAACTTGTTTTTGTCAATATTGCGGCATCCACAAGTTTATTATATGCATTAATACGGGATAGCCTTTCTTCCGACTGTTCCATAACTTTCATCTTTTTATAAATACAGTTACTATGCTCTTCGCTCTTCCCTTTACATTACTCCCAGCTTCTTCAGCATGGAGATGGCAACGGAATTTCCCTGTTCCGCAGCCAGACGATACCAGCGTATCGCTTCCTGCCTGTTTTTAGCAACCCCATGCCCAAAATAAAAACACGCGCCCAATCTTCTTTGAGCTTCTGCATTTCCTTTTTCGGCTGACAAAAAATACCAGTTTACGGCTTCTCTTTTATTCTTCCCAACTCCGTGTCCGAAAAAATAACAATCGCCCAGCCTCCACTGGGCTTCCGCGTTCCCCTGATCGGCGGCCAGACGGTACCACTTCACCGCCTCCTGCTTGTCCTCCCTGATTCCTTTTCCCCAAAAATAAAAGTATCCCAGCCTCCTCTGGGCTTTCGCGTTTCCAAACTCCGCCGATTTTTTGAAACATGAGACAGCTCTCTCCACATCTCCTTTATTCAAATACTGCTCCCCCAAATCCATCAGGCGGGTATGATCCAGTTCTACTGTCTCGTTCTCATGGGCGTATTTTTTTCCATTAAATAGCTGTACAACACTAAAAGCCGTTAAAAAACATACGGAAATGATGATTGCAATCATCCGCCATTTTCTTCCTGCCCACCGTTTTTTCTCTATCTCTATTTCCGGATAATTATTTCCATCCGCAAATATTTGTTTCATGCTTTTTTTAGAACAATGAAAATCTATCAGGAAAAACGAGAACAGCAGAAAGACGATGATGAAAGATAAGTAAGACCACATATTTTCAGAACAGTCCATCAATAAAAAACCTACAGGAATAAATAAGGAAAAATAAACGCCCGCATTTAATATCATACTGTTATACTTGCAGTCTCCTGCCATGTCCGCTGCACGGCTGTCAGGAATACAGGCAGAAGATACACAGAAAACAACAATTCCTATATAGTCTCCCCACGTCAAATGTTCCACTATTCCTTTCCAGCTTTTTATTACTGCAAAATCATACAGGGAAACAGCAATAACCAGTAAGCACAAAGCCAAAGCGGCTTGTACTGTAGAAACTTGAGTTTCCCTTCTTGAAGAGAATAAAGACAGGGGCAGCAGGACGACGGAAGCCGCAAAAGAAAAAATCACCCTGGCGCTCAACCCTCCCAGCGCTCCAACCAAAATACTTAATATTGCATGAAGCATACTCATTAACAATCAATATTTATACCAGCTTTCACCCATTTATCCTGATGATTCCGTTATTTAATATTAATTTTATTATTGAGAATCAAATAATCAATAGCGCCAGCGGCCTCCCTTCTATCCATTATTCCCTGTTTGACGCGCAGGGACAAAACCTTTACCATCTTGTCTGCAAGAACCTTGTCCACCTTTCCCTGTTTTACGGCTTCCTGAAGGCGTGACAGAGATGCGCGAAAGACCTGAGCTTCTTCTTCCCTGGCAATTTTTGACTGGGCTTCATGTTCCGCCTGGTTGATGATTGTCTTGGCTTTGGCGCTTTGACGTTTATCCCAGGCGGCAGCTCCCGCCCTGGCTTTGGCTGAAGGGTCATAAGTGCTGGTAATTAAATCCCCACGATACCTGTTCCCATATTGGTCTGAAACGGAAATCGGGGTTATGCTGGTTCTAGTTGTAGGCGTTTTTCTGCTTTTGAACCGTTCAAACCTAGCTCTGGCGCTTCTGTCCCCTTTCCCGGAATGAGTGTAATAGCCACCCGCTCTTCCCGTTTCCAAAGTTCGAGCCAAAACATGTTCTCCCACCAGAAAGACTGTTCCAAATATGATTAATAAGGAAATAAAAACATTCATTTTTTGCCTGTTCTAACGGATTCCCAATCCGTACATTTATATCGAATAATGTAGAAAAAAATCTAACATATTTTTATGAATCATTGTTTATCATCTTTCATTTCCTTTTCCGTTCCTGTTTGATCTTTATAGCTGTTATCATCACATTTTAGACTTGTGTACGGATTGGGAATCCTCTGCTACAACGTTCTTCATGAACATACCGACTTCCTCTTTCCCCTCCGATACGGATCAGACAGGAATCCTCCTCATCCGTTCCCTGGGCATTCCTCCCATGGACGCTTTCCTTCTTCTAAAGGACCTCCTGGACACCAGCCGCGGAAGAGGCGACAGAATAACCCGGGCCAAACGATGCATACGGCTGGGAGGAGAGGCCCTTGCCGACAGGGAAACAAGCGTGCCGTTTTCCCAGGCTGTCCGCGCCAGCCTGGAAGCAAGAAAACACCGCCGGCCCCGCACCCTGCAGGAAATCCGCTATATGGCTGCCCGGATGATGAAAAAATGCCCGGAACTGGCAAGAAAACAGGTCCGTTCCATCACGCCGGAAGATTGCGAGCGTTATCTCCGCAAAAGCTTTTCCACTCCCCGCCAGCGGCACAAGGGGCGGCTGATCCTGAGCGGCATCCTGAATTTTTCCCTGAAGCGCGGGTGGTGCCGCAGAAACGCGGCCTTTCTGGTTCCTCCCCCCATCCTCAGGGAAAAACGCATCAGGGCCCTTTCCCTGTACGAGGCAAAACGGCTTCTCCACACCGCGGAACAGTTGTTCCACGGGGCATGCCTGCCGGCCTGCGCCCTGATGCTGTACGCGGGCATACGCCCCCACGAGGTCAAAAGGCTGACCTGGAAGAACATCAACCTGAAATCCGGCCTGGTTTCACTCTGTCTCTTATACACATCTGACGCTGCCGA
>ENA-OZXH01000735-OZXH01000735.1-human-gut-metagenome-genome-assembly--contig:-NODE-735-length-9751-cov-4.168626_pt1 | contig 9751 bp, 10 predicted proteins | sample MGYA00243542_ERZ654097 | MGnify/ENA primary metagenome ERZ654097 (study PRJEB26926, sample SAMN06165280) | human gut metagenome | biome: ENVO:00009003; feature: ENVO:2100002; material: ENVO:00002003...
TCTACACTTCTAGCTTCGTCGGCAGCGTCAGATGTGTATAAGAGACAGCGGTGGCGGTGGTCATTGGGGAGGCGGTCATTGGGGAAATGCATATACCAATAGACGTTCTTATGGTCCGAGCCGTTCTTCTTATGCCGGAAACAGAGTATCGTCCTCTACTTCCCGCCGTTCTTCTACTGTAAATGGAGGGCAGGCTGTACGTCGTAGCAGTACTACTTCCGGTCAAGTGAGACGTAGCAGTACCGGTACGTCAACCCGTCGGGTGGTAGGTACAAGAAGTTCGTCTACAGTTCGTTCAAGTTCTTCTGCAACTCGCTCAAGTGTAAACCGTTCGAGTGCGGCTTCTACCCGCCGTTCCACTTACACCCGTCCAAGCAGTACGCGTAGTAGCTCATATAATAGTAGCGTAGAAGGAGTTCGTAGCAGTCGTTCTTCCGGTGTACGCTCTTCTGTTGGAACTTCCACTCGTAGCAGGACTTCATCGACTTATAACAGAGGTTCAAGCGCCGCACCGGCACGCAGCTACTCCAATGACAACAATCGTAGTAGCAGTCGTTCATATTCTGCTCCAGTACGTTCATCCAGTAGCACCCGTTCTTCTTCCAGCTTCTCTTCAGGCAGTAGCTCACGTTCCAGTTACTCCAGTGGTGGTGGCGGTGGTGCCAGTCGTTCCAGTGGCGGCGGTGGTTCCAGAAGACGGTAAGTATAAGTATGTTTTAATCTAACAAGACTAAGAATTATGAAGAAGATAACCATGATAGCCCTTGCTATGTTTACAGCTGTAGGCGCAGGGGCACAGACAATATATGATGCAACGAATATAGCACAGAAGGAATTGAATGGAACCGCCCGTTTTGTCGGAATGGGCGGAGCTATGGGAGCATTGGGTGGTGATATTTCTACCATAGGAACCAATCCTGCCGGTATCGGTATTTATCGTAGCAATGATGCTATGCTTACCTTTGGCTATTCAATGACGGGCACAGAAAGCAATTATGTAGGTAATAAATTTGAAACGAACAAGAACCGCTGGAGTTTTGATAATGCCGGTTTTGTGATAGCTTCGAAGATAGGCAATCATACTCCTTTGCGGTATGTGAATTTTGGTTTTAATTACCACAAATCAAAGTCATTCTATAAGAATATGACGATGCAGGGGTTGATGGGAAGCATAGATAATCAATATGTATCTCAAGTGCGGAGTATGGCGCAGCAGGCTACGGATGCAGCTTATGCGTTCTATCATCGTCCTCAATATGATTACCCGGATCAAGGAGCTTATTTGGACTATGGTCGCAAGGATATTTATCAACATAATTATGCTGGATGGCTGGGGACTATGGGGTATCAAGGTGCACTTGTTCTTGAGGATATAGAAAGTGAGGACTATAATACTTATCTTCCTTATATTCCTTCCGAAGCGGATGCTTATTTCTTGTCGCGTGAGCGTGGCGGTATTGACCAATATGATTTCAATATCTCCTTTAATATAAATGACCGTTTTTACTTTGGTGTTACTCTGGGTGCTTACGATGTGGATTACAACAAATATTCTCTCTATGATGAAATGTATGCCTACAAATGGGAGGGCGACGGGCAGATTTATGAGGAAGGCTACTCTTTGGAGAGCTTTAACCGTATACACGGTTCGGGTTTCGACTTCAAATTCGGTGCCATCTTCCGGCCGATTGAGGATTCTCCGCTTCGTATAGGTTTGGCTGTGCATACTCCTACTTATTACAAACTGACTTATACTACGGGAGCGTTGCTGACTTCGGATTTGTTTTTACCGAATGAGGCTGGGGATGAAACTCTTACTCGTACCACTGTGGATACTTATTCTGCATTAGGCGGTAGAGATATGGACCGTGATTTTAAGCTGCAAACCCCGTGGGTATTTAATGCAAGTTTGGGCTATACAGTCGGTAATAATCTGGCTTTGGGAGCTGAATATGAATATGAGGACTACTCAAGCATGAAGTTCAAATATCCTGAAGGTGACGAGATGGCATGGGAAACGGGTGAGGCTGACCTCTGTATGAAGGGGGTAAGTACGCTTCGTTTAGGAGCAGAATACAAGCCGATACCTGCTTTCTCTCTGCGTGCCGGTTACAATTACAGTACTGCAGCCTATAAAAAGGATGCTATTAAGGCATTGCCTTCCAATTCTATAAATACAGATACGGATTTTGCCAATAGCAAATCGATGAATACTTTCACTTTAGGTATCGGTTATCGCTTTTCTTCGTTTTATGCGGATTTGGCTTATAAATTCGATACTTATAAATCTGATTTCTATCCGTTTTATAATGATATAAATGGCTTGGTAACACCGCCAACAACGGAAGTTACCAACACTCGCAGTAAAGTGCTATTTACATTGGGCATGCGTTTTTAGAAGAACAATTTTCATTGCAGATAACCTTTCATTGTCAATACCTTAGGGTATAAAAGAACTCCCCGGAATGTACAAATACATTTCGGGGAGTCTTGTGTTATAGGGGAGGGATTACAGATACCATGCCACGCCAAATGAATAGGGAGATACTTCCGGTCCCTTGTCTTTCTGGAATAATCCGTATGTGGAGTAGCGCAGGTAAATGCCGATATTACCATAACCGGCTTGTGCCAGCAGGTTTATGCCGACGGGCTGCACATACATACCTTTGCCTACGGTTTTCTTCTTGCCTCCGTTGATGTGTGAGAATGACTTCACGCTGTGACGTATCTCAAATTCGGGACCGGCATTGAAGAACACTTTGTTTCTTCCCACTCTTTGCTGCCATTCCATCAATACGGGTACACGGAAGAAGAAATGGCGCAGACGGCTTTTATTGTAACTGGTGTCTTCGTTGCCTGCGGTGAAGATGCTGGTTCCGTTTTCCTTCAGCAAGGCATAGTTACCGTCGATATTGAAAGAACGGTATCCCCAGCTGACTCCCAGGTTGATTCCCCAATGCGGGTTCTTCTTGAAGTTGTGATATACGGAGAGGATGTTGAAGCCGAATTCCCATGACTTGGATAAGTCGAGTCCCATCTTGTCGCTTGCTCCGAAGGAAAGGAAGTCGTTAGCCAGCCGGCTGTAGCCAATATACAGACCGGAACAGTGCGGTTCGTAAGCATTGTATCTTCTCTTTTTGGGGATGAATGGCAGGGCGTCGAGGAAAGTGCGCTTGTCTGCATCCACTTTCTCGAGATAGACTCCTTCATAAATTTGTACTTCTTTCTTTTCTCCGTCTTCCAACTGCTCTTCGTACACCTTGATGCGCATGTCTCCTTTTCCTTTCCGGATGATGATGGAGTCGCCTTGTGTCTGTACTGTAGCTTTCTGTTCAGGGTCAGTCTGTTGTTGTGCTGCCATGCGGCCGGCCGGCACAGCAAGCAGGCAGGCCAAAATCATAATTCTGGTTTTCATATCGTATATTGTTTTTAGTGTTATTCCGATTTGTAAAGCATATCCATCATTTCCTTTTCACTGAGCAGACCCTCTATGTAAATCAAAGTGCCCATGGAGTCTTTTCCTATCTTGAAAATGATGTAGCGGTTCAGCTTCTTTCCATTGCGTTCCACCTCTTTCAGTTGGTAATAAGCGCTGCGCAGCACACCGCTTTCCATTACCTCCTGCGCCTTCTTTGCGTTATCTTGCTTGTCGTGTACAATGGCCTGCTGAATTTCCCGGCGATAGGGGGATACATTCTTGAACACAAGGCTCTTGTAGGTAGTCATGCGGTAAGATTTCAGGATACTGCCGTTCAGTTCTACCCTGGTCACGTCCTTTTGCTCGCCATACTTGCTGAATAGGTCGGCTATTTGCAGTCTCTCTTGTGCATGTACAAAGGCTGGCAGGCAAATCAGCAGGGAAAAGAGGCACAGACTACGTATGCAAATCAGTATAGATGTTTTCATAACCTTGTTATATTAGTGTTGAAACAGTAAGTTGCTTAAATCTTCATCCGTGAAGCTAGCGTTCTGCAGGGCTTCTAGTGCTTTGGCTTCCACCAGTTTCTCGTCTGTATACCGCTGGCCGTCGATGACGACATAATTTTCGGGAACACCGGAAAGCGGAAATATAATCTTAGCTACCCCGAGAAGCAGGAGCAATCCGGCGGCAATGCCGCTGACAGCATAGAATGTGCGATAGAGACGGAAAGGCTTCCGCTGTGCGGGTACTTCCTTTGCCGATTCTGTTGTTACGGATTTTTCCTCTGTCGGTTCTGCCATTGAAGTTGCTTCCCGGTTCAGATAAGCGAATAGGGGGCGGTACGTTTGCAGGTGCTCCGGCACTTCCTCTTCGGTAAAGAAACGGCGCAGTTCACGCTCTTCTTCGCAGGAAGTTTCCCCTTCGAAATATTTATCCAGCAGTTCATCTATCTTCATGGCTCATTTCTCCTTTCTTTTCTTTCTTGTATGGTTCGCAGGTAAACGTCTCTCACTTTCTTCCGGGCTCTTGACAGATTGCTGCGGATGGCTTCCGGTCCGCATCCCGTGATTTCGGCGATTTCGTCCGTTTCGTATCCTTCGATGTCCTTCATCCGCATGATGGTGCGTTGAAGATTGGGCAGCGAGTCGATGATTTCGTGCATCAGGTGGATTTCATCTTTGATTTCCAACAGCCGTTCCGGTGTTCCGGTGGGGGATGCCGCCTGCACAATGTCGAGAGATAGGGTGTCGTTGCGTTTGCAGCGCCACATATCTATACAGATGTTGTGCGTCAACGTCATGGCAAATGCTTCGATGCTCCGGTATTGCTCCAGTTCAAGCCTTTTGTTCCATAGCTTGAGCAGTACCTCCTGGACGGCATCTTCTGCATCCTCCGGTTCGTCGGTCAACTTCCGTGCATAGTTCAACAGCTTGGCACGGAGTGGAAGAACGGTTATTTTGAATTCTTTGAGTTCCATTTACACAGATAAGACGAATGGGAAATACAAACGTGACATTGTAAAGTGAAAAAAGTTGGAATAAAAAAAAGGGACTTACTAACATTAGCAGTCCCTTTTCTTCACATTACTATAAAAGTATAGGATTATTTCTTGAAATAGCGGTTGTACAGACCTTCGAAACCTTTACCGTGACGGGCTTCGTCCTTAGCCATTTCGTGAACGGTGTCATGGATAGCGTCGAGGTTCAATGCTTTGGCACGGGTAGCGATACGCTTCTTGTCTTCGCATGCACCTGATTCTGCGTTCATTCTCTTTTCGAGGTTTGTCTTGGTGTCCCATACGCAGTCGCCCAGCAGTTCGGCAAACTTGGAAGCGTGTTCTGCTTCTTCCCAAGCGTAACGCTTGAAAGCTTCTGCAACTTCGGGATAGCCTTCACGGTCTGCCTGGCGGCTCATTGCCAAGTACATACCAACTTCTGTACATTCGCCCATGAAGTGGTTGTTCAGGTCCTTAATCATTTCGTCGTCGCAACCTTTGGCTACGCCGATTACGTGTTCGTCGGCAAATACCAGCGGGCCGTCAGCTGTTGCTTCTTCAACTTCTACAAACTTGCTTGCGGGAGCTTTACACAATGGGCACTTTTCGGGAGCTGCATCTCCTTCGTATACGTAACCGCATACAGTACATCTAAATTTTTTCATTTTCTCTCAGATTTTAATTAGTTGAATTAGTTATTCTTTGTTGTTCTTAAACGTTCTTCTTCTATGCAATGTTTACAGATTCCTTTATAATAGTAGTGGATTTCCTGCACATCGTGCCCGTCCATATCCATGTCGACCACTTTCTTGACGTTGTTATTGCACATCAAGTCATAAATCTTTCCGCAACGCTTGCACAAGAAATGACCGTGCGGGCTGGTATCGGCATCATAACATGTGTTACGCTCGTCGATAGTCAAGGTTTGTGCGGCACCTTGCTCGCTCAGTAGTTTCAAGGTATTGTATACCGTTGTTTTAGACAGTGTCGGTATGGAGGGAGACAGTGCCGTATAGATTTCATCCACCGTGGGATGCGTACGATGCTCTATCAAGTAATTCATGATGGCTATGCGCTGTACTGAAGGCTTGATATTATGATTCTGCAATCGTTTTACTACATCCATATAATCTAAAGTTTCAAACTTGTAATTATTACATTTTTAATTCACTTGCAAAGATAGGAAGTTCCTATAATTCTCCAAAAGATTTTTGGAAAATTTTTAGTTGCGGTCATTAAAATTGTTTATATATGTTCCTCTTCTTGTAGGTAGGTTGCCGTATTTTTGTCATAAAAGCGAAGATAGGATGCACCCGGTTTTAGTCAGTTTCTCGTGCCGATATAGAGAAAACGTTTTTCCCTTATCTCTCTTAATCAGAATTTTGCCGTATCTTTGCACCGAATAAATAATATAGCATCCTTATGAATTACGGATATGTAAAAGTAGCGGCGGCTGTGCCCCGTGTCAAGGTGGCTGACTGTAAGTTCAATGCCTCAGAGATTGAAAAAGAGATTATTATAGCCGATGGGAAAGGTGTGCAAATCATTGCTTTTCCGGAGTTGTGCATTACCGGATATACTTGTGGCGACCTCTTTGCCCAGCAACTTCTGCTCGAAGAGGCGGAAATGGGGCTGATACAGATTCTGAACAATACGCGCCAGATGGATATCATTTCGATATTGGGCATGCCCGTTGCACTGAACGGTGTGTTGCTGAATGCGGCGGTTGTCATCCAGAAAGGGAAAGTGCTGGGCGTTGTTCCGAAGACTTATCTTCCCAATTATAAGGAGTTTTATGAGAAGCGCTGGTTTACTTCCGCATGTGATGTGGCGGAAAACAGTGTGCGCCTTTGCGGGCAGATTATTCCGATGGGGAGAGACCTGCTGTTCGAAACGGCAGATACCACTTTCGGAGTGGAGATATGCGAAGATTTGTGGGCACCCATACCGCCCAGTTCCACGCTGGCACTGCAAGGTGCGGAAATCTTGTTCAATCTTTCGGCCGACAATGAAGGTATCGGCAAGCACAATTATCTGCGCTCGCTTATCAGCCAGCAGTCGGCACGGTGCATTGCCGGTTATGTATTCAGCTCATGCGGTTTCGGAGAATCCACTACGGATGTGGTGTTTGCCGGCAACGGACTGATTTATGAGAACGGGACTCTGCTGGCGGCAAACGAACGCTTCTCTTTCGAAGGGCAGGTGGTCATCAGTGAAATTGATGTGGAACACTTGCGTACGGAGCGCCGGGTGAATACGACCTTCGCGGCTTGCCATGCAAATTGTGTTTCGGCCCTTCCGGTACGAATCTCTACGGAGTATGTCAACAGCAGGGATTTGAACCTGACACGTACTTTTGAACCGCATCCATTTGTTCCGCAGGGGATAGCGTTGGACGAACGCTGTGAGGAGGTATTCTCCATCCAGGTGTCCGGACTGGCGCAACGTCTGGTGCATACTAAAGCGAAAAGTGCCGTTATCGGCATTTCGGGTGGACTGGATTCTACGCTGGCGCTGCTGGTTTGCGTAAAGACTTTCGATAAGTTGGGATGGTCCCGCCAGGGTATTGTCGGTGTCACCATGCCGGGATTCGGAACGACCGACCGTACTTACACGAATGCCATCGACCTGATGAACTCCCTCGGTGTGACTGTCCGCGAAGTCAGTATCAAGGAGGCCTGCATACAGCATTTCAAAGACATAGACCATGATGTCCATGTGCACGACGTGGTTTACGAGAATGCGCAGGCACGGGAGCGTACCCAAATCTTGATGGATATTGCCAACCAGACCTGGGGAATGGTTATCGGTACGGGCGACCTTTCGGAACTTGCTTTAGGATGGGCCACTTACAACGGCGATCACATGTCGATGTACGGTGTGAATGCCAGCGTCCCCAAGACTCTGGTGAAGCACTTGGTGAAATGGGTGGCAGAGCATGATATGGACGATGCTTCACGTGCTACCTTGCTCGATATTGTGGATACTCCCATCAGCCCGGAACTGATTCCGGCAGATGAGAACGGTAATATCCAGCAGATTACCGAGGATTTGGTGGGGCCGTATGAGCTTCACGACTTCTTCCTTTATTACTTCCTGCGCTGCGGTTTCCGTCCTTCCAAGATATTTTTCCTGGCAGCACGCACATTCAAGGGGATGTATGATGAAGAAACCATCAAAAAATGGTTGCAGACTTTCTGCCGTCGTTTCTTCAACCAGCAGTTCAAGCGTTCCTGTTTGCCGGATGGTCCGAAGGTGGGCAGTATCTCTCTGAGTCCGCGCGGTGATTGGAGAATGCCGAGCGATGCTTCGTCGGAGATGTGGCTAAGGGAGGTGGAAGGACTCTAATTCTTTACTTCGGGTATTCCGTAATATCGATATGGGTATTTGATGACTGCATCTTGTTTGCATTCTTGCTGCATGTATTTTGCAGTGCGACTGCAAACGTGTTGCAGTATCACTGCATAACTGTTGCAGTCGTACTGCATATCGGTGTGCAGTGCCACTGCAACGACTTTGCAGTGGCACTGCAAAATGTATGCAGGATTTTGCAGTAATAAGCTGTTGATTAATAACTAGTTGTAAAAGTAGGGATATGCTGCGTGTATGGAAAAGTGCAGCTTAGTTTCGTTTCCCGTAGTATCGTTTGTAGATTTTTTTGTATTCCTTTCCCTTTTTGAAACTATCCAGCCATGTGTTGAGGCTGTCCAGCAGGATAGGGGACTGTTTGCTTACTCCCCAGGAATAGAATTGCGTGAAGCTGATGGCGGTATTGATGTCTATTTGAGGAATGCTGTCGGCTGCGGTACGGGCAATGCTTTCGTCGCATACGGCATAGTCGATGTCTCCATGGGCTACCAAGGCAATCAGTTGTTCGGAACCGTACTTCTCTATTTCCTCAACGTAGATGGTGTCGCCTATCTCATTTCCCAGGTTGCGGATGCGTAGTATGGAAGGGGAGCCTTTCACTACGTGCAGTGTCTTTCCAGCCAGGTCCAGTTGGCTTTTGATGAATAATGACGAGTCGGAAATATTCTCAAGCTTGCGTTGCACCAGCACTTGCTTGTTCAGCACAATAGGGGTGGTAAGCAGCAAGGAGTCTTTCAGCTCACTGGTGGCGAGGATGCCGTAGGCAATCACGTCATATTGCCCGTCGGCCAGGCCTTCCAGCCGCTTGTTGAAGCTCATTTCCGGTGATATGGCCGCTTGCAGCCCGTGGTCGCGTGCAAAAGCTTCTATCAGCTCGTAGTGGAAACCGGACAAGGTGTCATCATCCACATAGAAACTGATGGAGTTGTATTCCGTCGAAGCATGTATGATGCCTTCGGCAGCTATCTCGGCATAATCGCGCGGATGACCTTTCGGTTTCTCTTCTTTCTCGATGAGATAGTGGGCAATGAGAGCCGCTGCAATTCCCAGAAGTGCGTATTTGAGCAGTCTGCTTTTCGTCATACAGTCATCTGTTAATCATAGAAATTCCATGAGACGCCAATTTTGAACAAGCGCGGATTGATGGGGTAGTGCGGCACCAGGAAGGAATTGGCGCTTCCCATACCCGCGTTGACGTGATACATCATGGCAAAGATACGCGTCCGCTTCAAGTGCAGGTTGGCATATACGTTTACGATGGGGTAACCGCCTATTTCCACCAAATCGTCCGTAGGTTGCAGATGGAACTGCTGGACGCCGGGTGCATAGGCAGGTGCGTTGTACTTGGTGAAGTAACGGACATCGGCACCCAACTGAACGGTCAGCACCTTCTTGGCGAGTTTAGCCAGTATGTAGAAGTTATGGTAGAGCGCTGTCTCTTATACACATCTCCGAGCCCACGAGAC
>ENA-OZXH01000783-OZXH01000783.1-human-gut-metagenome-genome-assembly--contig:-NODE-783-length-9289-cov-4.589235_pt1 | contig 9289 bp, 9 predicted proteins | sample MGYA00243542_ERZ654097 | MGnify/ENA primary metagenome ERZ654097 (study PRJEB26926, sample SAMN06165280) | human gut metagenome | biome: ENVO:00009003; feature: ENVO:2100002; material: ENVO:00002003...
ACACAGATTCTCACAGAGTTTAATTAATTAAAAATCAGAGAAATAAAATTCTGTGGAAATCTGTGTTAATCTGTGGTGAGCAAATTCATAACCATACAGACATGAATCCATTTTCAGTTTAAAGTCAGTTTAGTCAAACAAACTCTTGAACTTCTTGAAAATCTTTTCCTTAATCGAAGTATTGGGCTTGAAGTTATCCGAGCTTTCCATTTCTTCAAGTGCTTTTTTCTCGTCTTTGCTAAGTGCTTCCGGTACATATACGCTGACATTTACCAATAAATCTCCCGTACCGTATCCGTTTACACTTGGCAGACCTTTTCCGCGTAGGCGGAGCACTTTGCCCGGCTGTGTACCCGATTCGATCTTTACTTTCACCTTTCCGTCAATGGTTGGTATTTCTACCGCACCACCTAAAGCGGCTGTCGGGAAGCTGAGAAGCAGGTTGTAAATCAAGTCATTTTCGTCGCGAATCAGTTCTTTGTCTTGTTCTTCTTCTACAAGAATCAGTAAGTCGCCCGGAACGCCGTTGTGTTTTCCGGCATTTCCTTTGCCGCTCATAGAAAGCTGCATGCCTTCCATTACGCCTTTAGGAATATTTACGCTTACCACTTCTTCACCGTAAACGATACCTTCTCCGGCACATACCTTACACTTATTCTTGATGATTTTGCCTTCACCGCCACAAGTCGGACAGGTGGCACGTGTCTGCATCGTACCAAGAATTGTCTGTTGGTTACGGATTACCGTACCGCTACCTTTACAGGTTGAGCAGGTTTCCGAACCGCCGTTACCCTCAGCCCCTGAACCGTGACAGTGATCACATGTAACGTACTTTTTCAGTTTGAATTTCTTTTCTACTCCGGTAGAAATCTCTTTCAGATTCAGTTTTACTTTTACGCGCAAATCCGAACCACGGAAACGCGGGCGTTGTGAACTTCCACCGCCGAATCCGCCTCCGAAACCACTGAATCCGCCTCCGAAGCCACCGCCACGTCCACCGAAAATATCTCCGAACATAGAGAAGATATCATCCATAGACATGCCCTCGCTGAAACCACCGAACGGTCCACCGTTTCCGGCAGCACCACTCATTCCGGCATGACCGAACTGGTCATAACGGGCACGCTTGTCCGCATTGCTTAGTACATCGTAGGCTTCTGCCGCTTCTTTGAATTTTTCTTCCGCCACTTTGTCACCCGGGTTCTTGTCAGGATGATATTGAATGGCTTTTTTGCGGTAGGCTTTCTTAATTTCTTCTACCGATGCTGTCTTTTCGACTTCCAGTACTTCGTAGTAATCTCTTTTTTCCATATATATTATGTTATTCTCCTACCACCACTTTGGCATGGCGGATTACTTTGTCGTTTAGCGTGTAGCCGGTCTGTACGCAATCCAGAATTTTTCCCTTCAGGGATTTGTCCGGTGCAGGGATAACGGCAATTGCTTCGTGAAAATCGGTGTCAAGAGGTTTTTCTTTGGTCTCAATCACCTTCACGCCGTCCTGTCCCAATACAGACATGAATTTATTATAAATCAATTCCACTCCTTCTTTCACGGCTACTACGTCTGTGGCAGTTTCCATGTTTTTCAGGGCGCGTTCGAAGTCGTCTACAATAGGAAGAATGCTGCTGATGGTTTTTTCGGCACCGTTCAGAATCAGCTCGGCCTTTTCCTTCATGGTGCGTTTGCGGTAGTTGTCAAACTCGGCGGAGAGGCGCAGATATTTATCTTTCTGCTCTTCTATCACTTTGTTTGCTTCTTCCAGTTCCTGGGCAAGCTTTTCCTCTTCTGTCGGAGCTGCACTGTCCTGTACATCCTCCTCTTGAATTTCTTCATTTTCCGCGGCTTCATCCTGCGTAGCTTCGGACATTAACTCTTCTTCGTTGATGTTTTCTTTTTCTTTCGGGTCCATATTTCTATTCTTATTATACTTGTAAAAAGGATTTGTTTTCATTGCTGTCAAGGGTTTAAGTTAGTATATCGCTCTACTAACAAAAACTTTGCCAAATAGGCAGCATTTGTCTAAAACGCCGCAAAGGTAATACTTTTATGTCAGATTGACAGCGCATTTCTACGAGTATTCATGGAAAAATGCCTATCTTTGCACTCGCAAAATACAGAACAATAGGTATTAAATAGTAAATAGTAAATCGATAAATAGTAAATAAATCAATGATTACAGTCTCTAATGTTTCCGTACAGTTTGGAAAAAGGGTGTTATTTAATGATGTAAACTTGAAGTTTACAAGTGGAAACTGCTATGGTATTATCGGTGCCAACGGTGCCGGAAAATCTACCTTCCTGCGTGCCATATCCGGTGATTTGGACCCTACGACCGGTTCTATTATGTTAGGTCCGGGCGAACGCCTCTCCGTATTAAGCCAGGACCACTTTAAGTGGGATGCACTTACGGTAATGGATACCGTGATGATGGGGCATACTGTTTTGTGGGATATCATGAAGCAGCGCGAAGTGCTTTATGCCAAAGAAGATTTCACGGATGAGGACGGTCTGAAGGTTTCCGAATTGGAAGAAAGATTTGCGGAACTGGACGGCTGGAATGCAGAAAGCGATGCGGCGGCTTTGTTGAGCGGTCTGGGCATTAAAGAAGATAAGCATTATGTGCTGATGGGTGACCTCAGCGGTAAGGAGAAGGTGCGTGTGATGCTGGCACAGGCTTTGTTCGGTAATCCGGATAACTTGTTGCTGGATGAGCCTACCAATGACTTGGATATGGAAACCGTGATGTGGCTGGAAGATTATCTGGCTAATTTTGAACATACGGTGTTGGTTGTGAGTCACGACCGTCACTTTCTCGACTCTGTCTGCACGCACACGGTGGACATTGACTATGGTAAGATTAACCTGTTTGCCGGTAACTATAGTTTCTGGTATGAATCAAGCCAGTTAGCTCTGCGCCAGCAACAGAACCAGAAGGCTAAGGCAGAAGAGAAGAAGAAAGAGTTGGAAGAATTTATTCGCCGTTTCAGTGCCAATGTGGCAAAGAGCAAGCAGACTACCAGCCGTAAGAAGATGTTGGAGAAACTGAATGTGGAAGAAATCAAGCCTTCTTCGCGTAAGTATCCGGGCATTATCTTTACTCCCGAGCGCGAACCGGGTAATCAGATTCTGGAAGTTTCCGGGCTGACCAAAACTTTGGAAGACGGCACTGTGCTTTTCCGCGATGTAAACTTCAATATAGAGAAAGGGGATAAGGTGGTATTCCTTTCCCGCGATCCCCGTGCCATGACTTCATTGTTTGAGATTATAAATGAAGAAATGAAGCCGGATGCAGGAACTTTCAGTTGGGGTGTCACTATTACCACTGCATACTTGCCGCTGGACAATACTCAGTATTTCAATACGGATCTGAACCTGGTGGACTGGTTGAGTCAGTTTGGCGAAGGAAATGAAGTTTATATGAAGAGTTTCCTGGGTCGTATGCTGTTCTCCGGTGAAGAGGTTTTGAAGAAAGCAAGTGTGCTGTCGGGAGGTGAAAAGATGCGTTGTATGATTGCCCGTATGCAGTTGCGCAATGCCAACTGTCTGATTTTAGATACTCCTACCAATCATCTTGATTTGGAGTCCATCCAGGCATTCAATAATAACCTGAAGACGTATAGAGGGAATATCCTGTTCTCTTCTCATGACCACGAGTTCATACAGACCGTTGCCAACCGTATTATCGAGCTGACTCCGAACGGTATTATTGATAAGATGATGGAATATGATGAATACATCACTTCTGACCATATTAAGGAATTAAGAGCTAAGATGTATGCACAGTAAATATCTGCTCTTTCAATAAAAAAATGTCGCCTTGCAATAACCGAATATTGCAAGGCGATGTTTTTAGGTGATTAAGCGTTCTTATGATCAGATAGTTCTTCTTTTTTGCTTTGCGAATAAAGGAGCTAAAGAAAATAGTGGTTGAAATCGAAGAAAAAGTCGATTAAAGTTGTACTATATTGAAACATTTGTTATTTTTGTACTATGAGAAGAAGAGTTGTAGCATACGGTCATTATTATAAAGAGTTCCTTGCTACCCTTACAGAGAAAGAAATTCAGAAAGTCAAATATGTGCTTTCGTTACTTGAAACTGACGACCGTGATGAAGGGCAAATAGTAGTTCTATTTAACGGTTTTCAAAAGAAGACACAAAAAACGCCGAAATCAGAAATAGAAAAAGCATTTAAATTGATGGAGGAATATTATGAGTACAAAAAACAGTATGATAACAGACATTAGTGCTGAACTTGAAAAAGAGTTCGGAGCACCGGGAACCCCCGAACGCGCTAAGTTCGATGAAGAAGCATACGCTTTTTATACCGGACAAATACTGCTTGATGCAAGAAAAGAGGCAAAGGTAACTCAATTAGAACTTGCAAAGCGAATTAACGCTACCAAATCTTACATTTCCCGTATTGAAAATGGTTCAATAAATCCGAGCGTAGGCACATTCTACCGAATAATGAATGCGCTGGGATTGAGAGTCGAAATCGTAAAAACAATAGGAAGTCTGTAAACAGAAAAGCCGGAGCACTAACCCCGGCTTTTTCATACTCCGATAGAAATATTTTCCCATTCACTCTCCCCATGCTTATTTATAAATCAGCTTATTCCTCCCGTCCTCTCCGAACAGGCTATCTCCCAAAGTCGTAATCTTGTTTCCTGTAGCTACAACATAACGCAGGTTGTCACATCCCATAAACGCACCATATTCGATGGCAGTCACTCCAGCTGGCAATTCAAGCGTACCGCACAAGCGACCGCATCCACTAAATGCACGTTGTCCGATGCTTTTCAAACCTTTGGGAAGCTGGATGCGCAACAGATATTTTTTCTGGGTAAATGTATATTCGGGAATAACCGTAGTGTTACTTTTGCTCAGATCAACAGCCACAAGATTGGGCATATAATCACGTATTACGGTGAAGTCAGCTTCGTCCAGTTTCCCTTCTACGGTCAGGAAATTCACATCTTTCGGTTGCAAGCCCGCAGCCACTAATTCACTGGCGAGACTTCCCATTAAGCCTACTTGTACGAAAGCCTCTACAGGTTCTCCCTCTATCACGGCAAAGGTGTCCCAATGCTTCTTGCCACGGTAGGAGTCGCTGCTACCCAACGGAACGAAAATGGCCGTTATGCTATCCGCCAAAGCGGCCGGTAACAGGTTGGGAGCAGTCTTCTTTCTCAACTGGCATATTTTCAGATTTTCGCAACCCTTGAAGGCCGCGTCTTCTATGTTCTTGATTTTCTCTGAAAGAATAATTTTCTGGAGAGTTGCTTTTCCGGTGAAAGTACTGTCGCTGGTCTGCTGGCAGAATGCATAAGCCGGTACACAGTTGGGCGGATAAATATAGAAACGGTCGGGGTAAGTGCCGCTTTTACCTGCGTATGTACTGATGGATGCGTTGGAGATATCCAGCACTTTCAGATTCTTGAATTCATCGCGCAGATGTTTGAAGTCAATGGCATTTAGTTTTCCGGTCAATGTAAGATGGGTGACGCTGTTGGCTTCATCCTCAGTGAGCATGGATACCAGAGTGCCGGGCTTGGCTACAAAAAAAGTTTTATTATTAGCTGGTGTGCCTGCATTTTGTGCAACTGCTGCGTAAGTACATGCAGCCAGCATTATAGTGGCTAATGTTCGTTTTAGTTTCATGACAGTAATAGATATGTTTAGACAAATATACGCTTTTTGCAGGAATTCGCTTTCTATTTTTAATTTTATAGGTATTTTTGCCGGGGTATTAACATATAGAAACTAAGGATATGGAATCAATGAACGAAAATATAAATATTGCCCCGCAAGAGTCGAAACTTGTCATTTATCTGGTTGTTGCAGCAAAAGTTATCGTTTATATACTTTTGATGCTGGGATTTGCCGGAGTATTGGGGGCTGTTTGCATCAAAGCGGTCTCTTTTTTTAAGATAGATGGAATTTTGAAAGAAGTTGTCATGCAAAGTAGTTTTCTGGCGGGAACTTTCCTGGCGGCCTGGGTTCTGCTGAAGAATTGGGACCACCTTCCGATTACAGACTTGGGCTTATCCCTGAAAGGGCGGGCTAAAGACATCTTCTGGGGTACATTCGTTGCCTTGGCTATCTATACTGTCGGATTTGGAATATTATATGGGTTGGAAGAGATTGAAATTACTGCCGTACACTTTAGCGCGTACGATTTTCTGCTGTCTTGGATATTAATGTTACTGGTTGCCCTTGCAGAAGAGATTGCCTTTCGCGGTTTTGTCCTGGGGCATTTGCTGACCGCAGGTGTTAATCGTTTTGTGGCATTGTTTCTTTCGTCTGCATTGTTTTCCCTGATGCATATTTTTAATCCCAACTTTTCTCTGATTGCTTTTCTGAATATTTTGTTGGCAGGGATTTTAATAGGTTCTACCTACATATATACGCGTAATTTATGGTTTCCTATCGCTCTTCATCTTTTCTGGAATTGGCTGCAAGGTCCGATTCTTGGTTTCGAAGTAAGCGGAGGACGATTGGGCGGTACTTTATTGTCTTTAGAATTACCGGAAGAGAATATCATCAACGGCGGTGCATTCGGGTTCGAAGGTTCTGTCCTGTGCACCGCGTTGATGATTATTGCTATTGCGATTATTCTGAAATCAGCTTCAAAGCAATCCGCTTGCGATCCATATCCACACTCAGCACCTTGACCCAGACATGCTGGTGAATAGAGACAATCTCATTCGGGTCTGAAACGAAACGGTCGGCCAGCTGCGAAAGATGGATCAGACCATTCTCTTTGATACCTATGTCGACAAATGCGCCAAAGTTGGTGATATTGCCTACGATACCGGGAAGTTCCATACCTTCGCGCAGGTCGTTGATGGTGCGTACATTCTTGTCGAACTCGAAAATCTTTATCGGACCTCTCGGGTCGCGTCCGGGTTTTTCCAATTCTTGCAGAATATCTTTTAATGTTGGCATACCCACGGTAGGGGTGAGGTATTTCTCCGGCTTTATTTTCAGGCGGAGCTCCTTGCTGGCGATAAGTTCTGCTACGCTGCATCCCAAGTCTTTTGCCATCTGCTCTACGATGCAATAACTCTCAGGGTGTACGGCCGTATTATCCAAGGGGTTTTCAGCCTGTGGAATACGAAGGAAACCGGCGCATTGCTCAAATGCTTTGGCTCCCATACGCGGTACTTTCATCAGTTGCTTGCGGGAGGTAAATGCACCGTTTTCCGCACGATAGTTCACGATGTTTTGTGCCAGCTGAGGGCCTAAACCGGAAATATACGTCAGCAGGTGGCTACTTGCCGTATTCAGGTTTACACCAACCAGATTTACGCAGCTTTCTACGGTCAGATCCAGTGATTTTTTTAATTTCGTCTGATCCACATCATGCTGGTATTGTCCCACGCCAATGGACTTCGGATCTATTTTCACTAATTCCGCCAATGGGTCCATCAGGCGGCGGGCAATAGATACGGCTCCACGTACCGTGACGTCGTATTCAGGGAACTCATCCCGGGCAATTTTGGATGCGGAATAGATAGAGGCGCCCTGTTCGCTCACCACAAATACCTGAATGTCCTGTCTGAAAGTTTGATGTTTCAGAAAATCTTCGGTTTCACGACTTGCGGTTCCGTTGCCTACGGCGATGGCTTCTATCTGATAAGCTTCCACCATTTTTTGTATTTTGGATACAGCCTCTGCGGTTTTGTGCACCGGAGCATGCGGATAGATGTTCTCATTGTGGAGCAGATTGCCTTGTGCGTCCAGGCATATTACCTTACAACCTGTACGGAAGCCCGGATCAATGCCCATTACCCGTTTTTGTCCCAGCGGGGAAGCGAGCAATAGCTGGCGCAGGTTCTGGACGAATACCCGGATAGCTTCTTCATCGGCCTGCTCCTTGCTTTGTGCGGCAAACTCAGTTTCGATGGACGACTTCAGCAGGCGTTTGTAGGCATCTTGTACGGCCTCCGCCACTTGTTCTCCGCAAGGGTTGTTGCTACGGACAAAGCGGCGTTCCAGACGCTCTACACATTCCTCGTCATCAGGACTTATGCTGACTTTCAGCAGACCTTCGGCTTCGGCACGACGGATGGCGAGCAACTGGTGCGAGGTACATTTCTTCAGTGGTTTACTGAATTCGAAGTAATCCCGGTATTTATCTGCTTCAGTTTCTTTTCCTTTCACTACTTTGGCGGTGATGACGGCTTGCCGGGAGAAGGCAAAACGCACGGTGTTGCGTGCCTGTTCGTCTTCACTGACCTGTTCGGCAATGATGTCTCGTGCCCCTTTCAGTGCGTCTTCGGCATCTTTCACTTCTCCTTTGACGTATGCTTCCGCACGTTTCTCGGGGTTGGGTTCCCGTTGCAGCATCAGTAATGTCGCCAGTGGTTCCAGTCCTTTCTGGCGGGCTACTTCCGCACGTGTGCGGCGTTTGGGTTTATAGGGTAGGTAGATGTCTTCAAGAATGGTGCTGTCCCATGTTTCATCAATACGTTTTTGCAGTTCGGGAGTCATTTTCCCCTGCTCGCTGATGGTGTTGATGATGGTCTCTTTCCGTTTGGCTGTTTCGTTCAGCTTCTCATAGTGTGTTTTGATGGCTTCAATTTGCACTTCATCCAGTCCGCCGGTAGCTTCTTTGCGGTAGCGACTGATGAAGGGAATGGTAGCTCCGTCTTCCAATAAATCAAGTGTATGGCCGATTTGCTTCTCGGAAATGCCGAGGGCGGCGGAAATCATGCGATGGAATAACTGTATCATGTTGAGTCGTTTTTTTGAATAATGAGGGCCAAAGATACGAAAAAAGAATAAAAGATATCTCTGTAGCCGAAAAACATATTATTCAGCTTCAGCCTTTATACTATTAGTTTGTGGTCACTTTTACTTGCACGCTTGCACTCATGCTCTGTATCGCTTTATTCATCGTGGTTTGAGCGGTGGTGGCAGCAAACTGAAATTGCGTGCAGGTAAATTTGCCTACATTAAGCTGAAATAGGTATATATTATTGTAAATCATTTAATTATATCTTATATAGTACATACACTGGCCGTTTTAGTCCCCCTCATTTTCGTGTTTTATTTATTGAAAAGGTGGCGAATATGTCGCCTTTTCGTCTTAGTAAATATTTTCAGTCGTTCGGTGTAGGTCGGTGGAACTATTCATTCTTGTGTTGATTGCCTGTGTTTCTTCCGTTAGCAATCTGTGTTTCTTTCATTTATATACGATGTATATGTGCGGGTATACAATTCAGGGCTGACGCATTAAAAATACTTCATTGATAAAAGTTCACAAAGTAGTTCATTATC
>ENA-OZXH01000790-OZXH01000790.1-human-gut-metagenome-genome-assembly--contig:-NODE-790-length-9218-cov-5.871330_pt1 | contig 9218 bp, 9 predicted proteins | sample MGYA00243542_ERZ654097 | MGnify/ENA primary metagenome ERZ654097 (study PRJEB26926, sample SAMN06165280) | human gut metagenome | biome: ENVO:00009003; feature: ENVO:2100002; material: ENVO:00002003...
CAGCGTCAGATGTGTATAAGAGACAGGGTGTGCACATGGAAAAAGTAAATAAAGTATTAAATGCTTTTCCAAATTTCAATAAAAATCTTGGCGTGATCTTATCTGGAGCCAAAGGAATTGGCAAATCTTTATTTTCTAAGATTCTTGCTGTAGAAGCTGTAAAAAAAGGATTGCCAGTAATTATTGTTGATACATATATCCCTGGAATTGCTAATTTTATTGAAGAAATTGAACAGGAAGTATTAGTAATGTTTGATGAGTTTGATAAAACATTTGGTAATATTAAAGCTGCTGATGGTATGGCTAATCCGCAAACAGAGTTGCTTACATTATTTGATGGATTAGCTCAAGGGAAAAAGTTATATGTTATTACTTGTAATAATCTTAATCTTCAGACTATTGTGAAATCAGGAACTTTGAATGATTAAGGTAGGAATTCTTTGTTTTCTTCCTTTAAAACGTCTGCTGTTTCTTTGGTAAATTGAAAATGTCCCCTTTTCTTTCTACTTTTACTGGGTAATAATATCTTGATAAACATACTCTTACGGGATAAAACTCTCTCTTCATTTATCCCCCCTATTTGTTTTCCCGTTCATGGGTATCTTCCTACTTTTGTTACACCTTCCTTAGAGGCTTAACTAATATGTATTATTATATTAACTATTTGACAGAATATTAACTCTTAAACTAAAATTATTATGGCATTTTTTGTGAACCCCGGCAAAGACTGGGAGAATAACCTGACAGAAGAAGATATTGCGAAGCTGGAAGCGCAAGGGTGTGACGTGAGCGGACTGCGTAACAGACCGCCCGTGCCGGAAGATGATGACGAAGAAGAGGAGGCTTTCGATAATCCTACGCGTTTGGATAGACTGAAACCTTATCTGCAAACACCCCGGGACATGGAAACTCCCTTCTTCAGGGCAGTGGCAGGCAATGCTCCCTGGTTGTTCAAGGATCGCTGGAAGAAGAAATATACGGAGTCTCCCGTTATATATGCACCAGTGGTGCAGGCCAACAGTGCCTTGTGGAAACCGGGAGACAACGATTACTATCCGGCAGTGTTTGTTTTTGCCCTCGACAAGAAGCACATTCACGATGTGGAATGGTTATCGCAAATGGCAGAAAAGATCAGTGAATTGTCAGATAGTCCTACTGTGCCGGATGATTGCCGTAAACTGATTAATACGTTGCGCGATAGTCAGAGTGAGTTTTGCTTCCGTATCGGCAAAAGCGTATCCGGTGATGCCGATGCCTGGTGTGCTACTTATAAATTCGATAAGCAATCGGCTCTTCCGCGCAAAGCGCTTCCTTCGGATGGTATCGTTCCTTTCTTGTTGAAAGCCAATCCGGTAGAGAACCAGTTTGTGGATTTTAAACTGATTCCTTCTGAATTGTATATTGGGTAAATCAAAGAATGCGGCTATCGGAGGATTGCTTTTCCGGTAGCCGCATTTCTTTAGGAATTTAAAAGAGGGTGTTTATTGTTAGAGGAAAGTTACTTGTTTGCCAGCAGGACACTGCTCCAGTGGGTGGCGTTGTGTTTTGTCACCAGATTCCAGGAGTTTTCCTTTTCATTCCAGCTATAAGCCATGTAGTTCATGCCATTTTCATTCGTCTGATAAACGGCTTTAGCTTTCACATTTGTGTAATCGCCGGCTTTGCTGTTCCATGCTACATATTCCACGTTTACTTCGTTGTCGGTGTAGCTGAAGTTAAGGCAATACTGCTTTTCAAAGCGACTGTTGTCTTGGTTCCATTTCAGAATTTCCTTGGCGGATACACGTCCTTTTTCATCATGTGTGTAGTTGTATTGCAGGTGGCGTTCCAGATACTTGCCTTCTTTTACTTTATAGACTGTCTGGGTTTCTACACCGTTTTCCTGTTTCTCACTGTTGTAAGCGAAGTCTTTTACGTTGTTACCACTTACTGCGTTTACTACTGATGTCAATGCGAATACTACTGATAATACTAGAGCTTTCATAATGATTTTATTTTTTAAGTTATACATTTCGTTGTTTTTGATGTTGCAAAGATAGGGCAGGGGCATGAGGATGAATGTTATCGTAATGTTATCATTAGGTTAACGATATCTTTGTAACTCTGGAAAGCTTTCCTTGTATTTTTTTAGAGTTGTATGTATTTTTATATTCCTCTTTTAATCAGTGAGATGCTGATTTCCGTTCGTTTCTTTTCATCGTACCTTACCATTGGCTGGAAAGAACGCATTCTCATCGCATATAAAAAGTAATACATTACTCCGTGATCCATAGTTATTTGCTATTTTTGCAGGCGAATATAAACGGATAAGATGAAATTACGTACTGTCATCTCTCTTTCACTTGTGAGTCTGATTGCTGTTGTGTTGATACAGTTGGGTGGAATGCTTTATGCTTTCCATGCACAGATGCAGGAAGCGGAGAAGTTACTAAACAAGTGTTTTTGGATGTCTTTCACGGAGACAGTGGATAATTTGGTGAACAACCTTCCTTATCCTGATAATTCAATAGCTATCATAGCGTATGCACCCAATCCTAAATACAAGCGGATTGATGGGAATGAAAGGAATAAGCGTACTTCCCAGCAAGTGGCACAGGCTTTGCAACGGGTGTATGGAATAAAAGAAATTCCGTTAGCCACCATAGATAGCGTGTTGCACAATAAGTTGCGGAAGTTAGACATGGATGGAACGCTGACCGTGGAGCGCATTAATGTAAATACAAATGAGGTGCTGGCAAGTACCAATCCTCAGGTAAGTATCCGTAACTTTGCCGCTGTTACTTCCGAAACTGCTTTTACCTTTAAATCCCGTGGTGAGGCTGTCCGTGCCATTCTTTCTTTCCCTGCCAAGGAGATGGAGAAGAAACTCCTGTTACTGTCACTCATTACATGGCTATTGCTGGGTACGGCTGTCTATGCCTTGATTGTACAAATGAAGTCGGTGTTCCGTCAACGGCATGACTTGCAGAAACAACAACAGGACTTCTATACGTTGGCCGAAGAAATGAAACATCCCGTCAGCCGGATGAAGAACTTGATAACCACAGAAAACTGGCAAGAGATAGAGGCACAAAGCAACGTACTCTTTGAGAGAACCAATGCTACTCTGGCACATGCCAAAGCAGAAATCCGGCAAGGAAGTACAGGCAGGCCTATTTCTCTTAAGGCAATTTCTATAGTCAGCCTGGTTGGAGTATTCCTGTTGCTGGCTGTCTGGTCGGGATATTTGTATTATATTACATCTCAAAAGATACGGTATCAGGCGGAGGAGCAATTGGAAGAGGCTTTCTACCGGGAGGCAGACTTACATAGGTATCCGCTTTTCACTAAGGCTAATCCTGATTTTAATTGGGATAGTTCACCGGGAGAATTTCTCCCTTATCCGAGGCGTATGATGAATGAACTTTATAAGGTATATCTGGAGAAAGGTTATCGTTACCGGGTACAGTTGAGTGTCATACGACATCTTTACAATAAGTTTGATGAAGATTTCCGCGTAAAGATGGCTTATGATATACAGGATACGATTAGTCTGCGTAGCCGTGTGCCCATTCCGTTCTCCTTACAGTTTGCCGACAGTGTTTTCAGGAAACAGCTTTTGGAAACAGGCTTTCCGGACAGAGCGGATATCCGTTGGATCAGGTATCCGTCCCGGGAGTTGATACTTTATACTGGTAGTCCGGCTGTTGACTTCGGGGATATTACTACCCGGTTGTTTCCGTTGGATAAGGATAGTACGAGTTGCATCTTTGCTGTGGTTCGTTCACCACAACGTACTATTATGAGTACCACATGGTATATGCAGGTGCCGCTGCTTATTGCTTTCCTTTTCGTATCTCTCTGTGTTTTCTTTCAGATACGTATGTTGCGGGCACAGCGTCGGTTGGAGCAGTTTCAGAAGGACTTTACTTACTCCATGATACATGATATGAAGTCACCGTTGCAGTCTGTCATGATGGGAGCACATATCCTGGCAAGTGGTAAGTTGGCGGATAAGCCTGAGAAGCTGGTCCGTTACAGGCAAGTAATGGGAGATGAGTGCGAACATCTGTTGACACTTTCCAATCGTGTAGTAATGCTGACAGAGATAGATCGTGGGGAATTGGAACTACATAAAGAAGAAGTTGCCTTAAGGCCGTTGTTACGGGATATAGCAGAAAAGTATCAGTTGAAAGCAGCGAAGACGATTCATTTCGATATCGATTGTGAAGAAGGATGTAGTGTTTATGCGGATGCTTTCTGTCTGCGTGAGATACTTTCCAACTTGGTGGACAATGCCGTCAAGTACTCTAATGAAGAGGTTCTGATTATTCTTTCAGGTAAAAAGACAGAGGATGAAACCATTGTTAGAGTGCATGATAGCGGTATTGGTATTCCTTTGAGCGAACAGCATAAGATATTCAATAAGTTCGAGAGGGTTGCTTCCGGCAGTCGTAAGACGGGTGCATCAGGTTTCGGATTAGGATTGAATTATGTGTTGCAGGTGGTGAGTGCTCACGGTGGTATGGTGAAGGTAGAAAGTATGGAAGGGAGTTACAGTGAATTTACGCTACAATTCCCCTTGCGTTAAAAAAGCCTGCTGGCAAAGATGAAATGTGCTCAACTATTTGTTATTCAGATAGGCTTTTACTATTTTTGTATACAGAGTCCGTAAAAAACAAAGGAGGTAGATTATGACACGCAGGGTTGGCATATCTTGGCTCCCAATTCGTTGGGGATTATTTTTTCTGTTCATTTCTGGTTTGCAGTTGCTTTCTGCACAGGAAGATAGTACACGCTTCACTCTTGATAGCATGTTGATAAAGCCGAAAGCTGCATTTCAGCTTCCATCCGTCAACCTGCTTCCCGAAAAGACTGTATACCCTTTGATAAATCCTATACAGTTAGGTGATTTACCTTCTTTCTCCTTAAAAGAGGAACTCCGTATACCTTATCATATAAATCCTTCTCCGCTATTCCGGGGTGATTATAGCACAGGAGGCGTATTAAGGCAATTTCCCCATGGAGCGGTATTCGGTTCCGGAAGCCAGACCAGTGTTCCGGGCATCGGGCGTTTCAATAATGCTTCGTTAGGATATCAGCATATCTTTAACGATCGGCTATCATTGCAACTTCGTGCCAATGCCATGAAGATAAATATGTCTCACATCACCGGGCAAGCTTTCAGTACTGCGGGCAGGCTGACTTATCGTGCTTCTGACCGGGTTGCCTTCAATGTCTTCGGTTCGTATGATATCGGTAATTCTTATGGGATGAGCACTAATAGTTATGGTGCTACGATGTCTCTTGATATGTCCGAACGTTTTGGTGTGGAGGTCGGTGCCCAGCGCTATTACGATGCCATGCGTGGAGGTTGGCAGACGGTTCCCGTTGTGATACCTTATTATCGCTTCGAGAAGTTTAAGTTGGGGTTGGATGTAGGCGGAATAATATACGAGATTCTGCGTAGTGCGGTGTTTGATAATCGTGGCGGCGGTGACTTTGGTGGCGGTCCTACGATTAGACCGCCAAAGTTCTCATTTCCGATAAAATAGAAGAAGCAGATATTTACTTCAGGTAATCGTTTATATTCAGTAGTTTGTATTCGGGCGAACATTCAAACAGATAGTTCAGGATGTTCAGATGTCCTGCGCCGAAAATAACCAATATCCGTTTGCCGGCGGCATCGGGAATCCGCTGGATATTCCTGAGTATCCTTAGATTCCGGTTGAACCATCTTCCGGATTCAAAATCTGTTCCGGTATAATCGCCTTTGACGGATTCATACTTGAAATGCTTGATAAGATAGTTTCCTAAATCTTTCTTGATACGTACCGGATCATTGAGATGTATCAGTTGTGCAAGTATTCCCTGTTGCTTGAAGATGGGTTCATCTTCATAGTATAAAGCAGAGTCGGGAGAGTTCGAGAAGCTTTCTTCAAAAGCCAGATATTCATTACTTTCATCATCATCCAGCAGTTTCTCTATGTGGGTAGTGTGTGCTCCCCAAGCATCTGCACAGTATATCTTGGCATTGCACATTCGGGCTATTCTGAAACCTAACTGCTGAATTTCGTTTCTGTTCAACTCATGCTTGTCGGTAAGGTATGAGTTATAGAGAGAGTCTATCTCTGACTGTTTGTATAAAGGCCATTCAATGACAACGGCATCCGGCTTGAATTGTGCCAGTTTCTTGGATATTAACTCTATCTCCCTTTGATATTGAGGAGATAGTACATCTATCTGGTCTTCTTCGGATACTTGTTGCACATCCAGATTGGGAAATTCGAAGTGGAAGACTCCCAACGTAAGGACTTCTGCCTGCTGGGCATATCCTTTTGTGAAGAACATGCTTGCGGTAATCAGAATAAGAATGAATGATATCGCAATGTTATCTTCGGGTTAACGAATAATTTATTACTTTTGTGGCTGATATCATAACTGATAAAGATGGAGTTAGATAAGTCATTAAAGGTAGATTTTCTTTCAGAAATCAAAGGAATCATCCAGCAGGCACGCACTAATGCTGTACGAAGTGTAGACTTCTGTCGTGTACAGATGTATTGGACACTTGGGAAGCGTATTTTTGAAGAGGAACAAGATGGAAAGGAGCGTGCCGATTATGGAGCTTACTTACTGAAAAATCTCTCTAAGGAGCTTGTCCCGGAATTTGGCAGTGGGTTTTCTTATCGTCAATTGGCTTTCTGCCGCCAATTTTATAAAACTTATCCAATTGTGAACGCACTGCGTTCACAATTCAATTGGACTCAATATAGGCTTCTTATTCAAATAGATAATCCGGATAAGCGGGAATATTACGAACTGGAAGCGATGAACAATTGTTGGACAGCGCGTGAGTTAGAACGCCAAATCAATTCAGGCCTTTATGAACGTTTGTTATTAAGTAATGATAAGGAGGCTGTTTTGGCTGTAGCACGTAGAGAGCGTATCCCAGAGACACCTTTGGAAATCATTAAAGATCCTATGGTGCTGGAGTTTCTTGGTTTGAAAAAGGAAGCGGCATATTATGAAAAAGACCTTGAACAGGCATTGATTACCCATTTGCAGGATTTCTTGTTAGAATTAGGAAATGGTTTTTCTTTTGTAGCCCGGCAAAAGCGTCTGCTACTTGAAGATGACGAATTCTTTGCAGATTTGATTTTTTATAATCGTCTGCTGCGCTGTTTTGTTGTTATAGAGTTGAAAACCCGGAAGATAACCCATGAGGATATAGGACAGTTACAGATGTATGTGAACTATTATGATCGGGAGGAAAAACTTCCGGAAGAGAATCCTACTATCGGGATATTGCTATGTGCAGATAAAAATAATATGGTAGTTCGTTATTCGCTACCAGAAAATAACACTACCATATTGTCAAGTAAATACCAGATTTATTTACCTTCGGAGGAGCAACTTGTGAAAACGCTTAAGCAAGAATTGGAAGAGCGAAGGTTAATTGATAATTTATAGTATAGAAAGTTAATACAATTCATATCAAAGACATGGATACAATAAAGTTATTGTTAGTTGAGGACGATCCCAGCCTGCGTTACATCGTTCAGAGCGGATTGGAAGATATCATAGAGGGCTATGAAGTGTTGGCAGTCGCCAATGGTGAAGAAGGATTGGCAATGTGGAGGGAACACCGTCCCGATGTCATCCTCTCGGATATAGAAATGCCCGTAATGGATGGTTATGAGATGGTGAAGCGTATCCGTGAGGTGGATAAAGAGACGCCTATAATCTTTTCTTCCGGTTTGGTTTCTCCCAAAAATGTATTGAAAGGCTATGAGTTGGGAGCCAACAATTATATCAAGAAACCTTTCATTCCCGAAGAACTGGATGCCCATATTCATGCTTTGTTGAAACTCTCCAAAGGTGAAAAGAGTAAGGACGAAAGCGAATGTTACAAGATTGGAAAGGAATATGTGCTTGATGCTACGCACGCCATATTGAAACATTCATCCGGTGAAAACAAGACATTGACCGCCCGTGAAGCCGGACTGTTGCAAATGCTTTGTGAGAACAGAGGAGATGTAGTACGCCGCGAAGCCATTCTTGATAAGTTCTGGAATACGGAAGATGATTATTTTGCTTCCCGCAGCCTGGATGTATTCGTCACGAAACTCCGTAAGTTGATAGCTGAAGATTCATCAGTCAGCATTAAAACGGTGAAAGGTGTGGGGCTGATGCTGGAAGAAAACATATAGTTCCGGCTATTTGATTACTATATTTATTCGGGGCACTAAACTGTGTCTCGAATATTTTTTTGTCCTTACTGTTCGTTTTCATGCGGACACTTGTCCGGAAATGAACATAGCTTGAAATCGTATATTTGTTGATAATCAGTGTTTTATTGTTTTGGCACGCCAATTGACTATATATTGTCGAAGGCGGTTGACAAAGACTTCCTCTCAAACATCAAGAAGTAATAACAATAAAAAAATAACGATTATGAAAACGAACTTAATTTCTAAAGCAGTGGTAATGTTGGCAGTAGTAATGGCAAGTGTAATGAATTTCTCTGCAAGTGCAAGTAATCCTACCCAGTATGTGAAGAATGAAGAGATGACCGGCGAGTTGATGACCGCAAAGACTATCTTTAAGAACGAAGACGGACGTCTGTATCGCCACCTCCGTTACACCTACACTTACGATACAGAAAATCGCGTGACCAGCAAGGAAGCTTCTAAATGGGACAGCTCAAAAGAAGCTTGGGTTCCTTACTTCAAGATGGATGTTTCCTATGCCAACAATGAAGTTGAACTTAGCTATGCCCGCTGGAACTCCAAGAGCAATGCTTACGACAGCAGTATCGAAAAGACTGTTTATGAAATGAATGATGATAATGTTACTTTAATGTTGGCAAGTACAAAATAAAACATCAGTAATTAGGGTATAAATTCCGGGATGATTGAGATAGAAATCTCATCATCCCGTTTTTTTTTAAAATATAAGCTGTGAAAAAGTTATTTCCTTTTTGAAGTTAACATTATCTTGGCATCAAAGAAAATATCCGATTACTGAAATAGTCTATTATTCCGCCTAAGGAGGATATTCGGGAAGTAGAAATATGTGAAAATATAGAGACAAGATAACGAATCTATACCTGAGAGGAGATAATGCTGCTTTTCTATTGATTCTTTGTGCAAAGCCATTGGTGAAATTAGCTCTTTAATACAAATGTCCCCTGATTTGTCCATCCTATATATATTATTATCCTTTGATAAACAGTA
>ENA-OZXH01000797-OZXH01000797.1-human-gut-metagenome-genome-assembly--contig:-NODE-797-length-9149-cov-4.355729_pt1 | contig 9149 bp, 3 predicted proteins | sample MGYA00243542_ERZ654097 | MGnify/ENA primary metagenome ERZ654097 (study PRJEB26926, sample SAMN06165280) | human gut metagenome | biome: ENVO:00009003; feature: ENVO:2100002; material: ENVO:00002003...
CAGTGACATGCAGCGTGAGGAATTTACGGTGCATGGATTTGCCGGATGCCTGCATAAGCCGTTTACCGTCAGTGAATTGCTACATGAATTGAATATGGAGGACAAAGGGATGGAGGTTATGGAAGTTTCGGAAACTTCGGCTTGCCCGGGGTATAAATTCTCTTCGCTCACTGCTTTTTCGGTCGATGACCCCGAGGCGGCAAAGTCCATTCTGGAAAGTTTTGTGGCTGAAACCCGCCTCAATGCGGAGCGTTTGCAGAAGGCTGTGGAGAATGAGGATGTGGACGAGATGGCTGCTGTCTCCCACAAAATGATTCCCCTCTTTACTTTAATTGGAGCAGCGGAACTGGTTGCATTGCTGAAACTGTTGGAAACTTCTCATGGAGTGCCTTTTACCGGAGAGTTGAAAGAACACGCCCTTGCCGCCCTCGTTTTGATAGAGGATGTCATTACTCAGGCAACAGCTTTTCCGTAATGGGGGAACAGAGAAGAATACGTGATTTTTCTCTGTCGGGAACCAAATGTCGAAAGAAATTGTTTACTTTGTAGGACTTTTAAATACGATGAAAGATTGACGTTCCGATGAGAAGAAAATGGTTGAGAACAGCACTGTGGGTGTTGCTTACTCCTATTATACTGTTTATAATATTGATGATATTGCTTTATGTGCCTCCCGTACAGAATTTGATACGGAAGCAGGCTACGGCAATTGCATCAGGTGCTACGGGTATGGACATATCCGTGGAGCGGATTGACCTTCGCTTTCCTTTGAATTTGTTGGTCCGCGGTGTATTGGTGGTACAGCCTGCCGACAGTGCTGTTGATGTGCAGCATCCCGATACCTTGCTGAATCTTGGAAGTTTGAACGTACGGGTACAGGCATGGCCTTTACTCAAAGGGAAAGTGGAGGTGGATGACATTACCTTGAAACAAGTTGCTGTCAACTCCTCCAATTTAATGGAAGGTATGTGCATCAAAGGAGTACTGGGGCATTTCTTTTTCGAAAGCCATGGCATAGACCTTACAAAAGAAGATGCCATCCTCAATAATATAGAATTGAGCGATACCCATGTGCAGGTGATGCTTGCAGATACCACTGAGACTCCCAAGGACACTACTGACACTGCGTTAAACTGGAAAGTCACACTCCATACTCTGAAGTTGAAGAACGTCTCGGTCGATTTACAGATGCCATTGGACTCCATGGGGCTGAAAGCCCATATAGGAGATGCTGAGATTGCGGACGCTGCTGTCGACCTGAAACACCAGTTCTATGGCTGGAGAAAATTCCTGCTGACTGGAACTTCTGTCAATTATGATACCGGTGGCCCGGGGAGTGCGATAGGCTTCGACCCCTCGCACATTGCTCTTCGCGACATTCGCCTGGGCATTGATTCTGTGATGTACTACGGCAGAGATATGAATGCCGTTATCCGGGAATTTTCCATGTATGAGCGTTCCGGTTTGAGTGTAACTTCCCTGACCGGGCGGTTGTTTGCCGATTCTACCGTTATCCGTATCCCTTCTTTGAAGTTGCTGACACCTCATAGTGAGATGAACCTTACGGCACAGACTTACTGGGAACTGATAAATATACCTACCACCGGCCGTCTGACAGCCCGTTTCAATGCCCGTATCGGCAAACAGGATGTACTGCTTTTTGCCGGTGGCTTGCCGGAAGCTTTCAAGGAAGCCTATCCGTTCCGTCCGTTGGTGATTCATGCCGGTACGGAAGGAAACCTGAAGCAGATGCAGATTTCCCGTTTTACGGCTGAGCTGCCCGGAGCCTTTTCGTTGAGTGGGGGAGGAGAATTCTGGAGCCTGACCGACAGTGTGAAACGCAATGGAAGCATGGACTTCGAAATGCATACGCAGAACTTGAACTTCCTGACCGGACTAGCTGACATTACTCCCGATGGCTCCATCATTGTGCCGGACAGTATGCACCTTGCGGCACGTGTCGGTATGGAGGGGGCGCAGTGCACTGCTGCCCTGAAACTGCAGGAGAAGGAAGGTGCCTTGAATCTGGACGCCGCCTATAATCTTGCTACGGAAGCCTACCATGCCGACCTTGCCATCAACAACTTGCAGGTGCATCACTTCCTGCCCAAGGACTCTATTTATACTCTTACGGCAAAGATGTCCGTTAAGGGACAAGGGGTGGATGTGGCATCACGAAAAACTGTGGCCGCTTTGAATGCCTCCTTGGAAAAACTACAGTATGGCCATTGGGACATTTCCGGTGTGGAGGCGCATGCCGGACTCAAGTCATCCGTTGCTACCGTCCGTCTTGCCAGCGATAATGTCCTTCTCAAGATGCAGGGAAATGCGGATATGCGTCTTGACCGCAGCTATCTGGATGGCGCTTTGGATTTGAATGTGGAAGAGGTGAATCTGCATAAGCTGGGTTTGGTGCCCCGACCGTTGAAACACCCGTTTGCCTTTACAATGGGAGCGGAGGCACGTCATGATTCTCTCAAGTTGAGGCTTGATGCCGGTGACTTGAATCTGCGTTTCCGCGCTCACAGCACGTTGAAGAAGTTGATGGAACAGTCGGATAAATTTGTCTCTATCCTGACAAAGCAGATTGATGAACGGCGTTTGGACCATGCCGCTTTGCGCCAAGTCCTTCCTTCAGCGGGCATGCATCTGGAAGCTGGTAACCAGAATCCCGTCAGCTATTTCCTGGCTGCAAAGGGTATTTCCTATAATGATTTCAAACTGAGCTTCGGATTTACTCCGCAAGTCGGCATCAATGGACGTACAGCTGTTCACGGATTGCGCATGGACTCCTTGCAGCTCGATACGATATTTTTTACAGTGAAGCAGGATACTGCCCGCATGAAGTTGCAAGGTGGTGTCATAAACGGTCCCAAGAACCCGCAGTTTGTGTTCCGTAGCACACTGACGGGTGAAGTCCGTAATGAAGATGCGGAACTGACTGTGGATTATGTGAATGGAAAAGGGCAGACCGGTGTTCTATTCGGTATTAATGCCCGTCCGTTGACCGAAGGACACGGTCGCGGTAATGGTGTGCTGCTGAACCTTATTCCTGCCGAGCCGATTATCGCTTTCCGTAAATTCCACTTTGCGGACAATAGTAACTGGATTTATCTGCATAAGAATATGCGCGTCTATGCCAATATTGATATGGACAGCGACGATGGTCTGTGTTTCCGTATGCAATCCGACAAGAATGATACCCTTTCCTTGCAGAATATAAACGTAGAACTGAGCCGATTGCGCTTGGATGAACTTACGGAGGTACTTCCTTATATGCCCCGGCTTACGGGATTGTTCTCCGCCGAAGCAAATTATATACAGACTGCCACTTCCCTGCAGGTGTCCGCCGAAGCCAATGTAGAGAAACTGACCTACGAACGCCAACCGGTTGGAGACATCGGCCTGGGGGCTACCTGGTTGCCGGGCGACAAGAATACGCACTATCTGAATACCTATTTTACATATGATAATGAAGAAGTGATGACCGCCGACGGTATCTTGACGCAGAAGAACGGAAAGGATACCCTGGAAGTGTCCACCCGTTTCGAGCATTTTCCATTGAAGATGGCCAATGCATTCATCCCTGACCAAACGGTGGCCTTTACCGGAGATATTGATGGAGGGCTTTATATTTATGGTTCGCTGGACAAGCCTCAAATGCATGGTGATATTGTTTTGGACAGTGTGTCTGTCTATGCACGCCAGGCGGGAGCACGTTACTGGTTCGACAACCGTCCGGTACAGATAAAGGACAATCAGTTGATATTTGATAAGTTTGCCATTTATACCACCAGCAAGAATCCGTTTACGATTGACGGTAAGGTTGATTTCCGGAATATGGAGCGTCCTACTGCCAACCTCAATCTGCTGGCAGAGAACTATACGTTGCTGGATGCACCGCGTACCCGCGAAAGTCTGGTGTATGGAAAGGTGTTCGTCGACTTGCATGCCACGGTGAAGGGGCCGCTTGACGGGCTCACGATGCGTGGAAACATGAATTTGCTGGGCAATACCAACGTAACCTACGTGTTGACCGATTCCCCTTTAACGGTGGAAGACCGTCTCAGTGGGCTGGTTACCTTTACCTCGTTCACCGATACGACGTCGGTAAAAGCAGATGAGGTTCCTGCCATGTCTTTGGGAGGATTGGAAATGTATATGTCCGTCCATATTGACGATGCTGTCCGTCTTCGTGCCGATCTGAGTCCCGACCGTAGCAAATACATCGAACTGGAAGGTGGCGGTGATTTGAATATGCAGTATACTCCCCAAGGGGATATGAGCCTTACCGGACGCTATAGCCTTTCGGGTGGCGTCATGAAATATTCGCTGCCTATCATCCCGTTGAAGGAGTTCCAGTTCAATCCCGGCAGTTATGTGGATTGGCGGGGGAATATTATGAATCCTACGCTGAGCCTGAAGGCTACGGAACGTATGCGTGCTTCTGTGGCCGATGGTGACGGGGACGGTTCGCGCATGGTGAACTTCGATGTTTCCATTTCCATCAAGAACAGGCTTGACGCTCCCGATTTGATATTCGATATTTCGGCGCCCGAAGATGCCGCAGTAGAGAATGAGCTGCAGGCAATGGGTGCAGAAGAGCGTAGCAAGCAGGCCATTGCCATGCTTGCCACGGGTATTTACCTGAACAGTGGTGCCAAAGGAAGAGGTTTGTCAATGGGAGCCGCCTTGAACTCAGTGCTTCAGAGCCAGATAAACTCCTTGGCGGGAGGTATAAAAGGGGCCAATATCAGTGTAGGTGTGGAAGACCGTACCTCTGCTGAAACGGGTGACACGCAGAAAGACTTCAGTTTTCGTTATTCCCAGCGTTTCTTCAACGACCGCGTACAGATAGTCATCGGTGGAAAAGTGTCCACCGGGGCCAATGCCACGAACGATGCGGAATCATTCATTGACAATATATCGCTGGAATACCGTCTTGATGCGTCGGGTACTCGATATGTCCGTGTATTCCATAATAAAAACTACGAAAGTATACTCGACGGTGAGATAACCGAAACGGGTGTCGGCCTTGTGCTGCGCCGGAAGATGGACCGATTGAGTGAACTCTTCATCTTCAGGAAGAAAAAGATAAAACCGGAGGCTGAAAATAGCGATATGAAAAAGTAGGAATGTGATATGAAACGACTGATATTATATATTGCAGGATTGATATTTCTGGCAGGTTGCTCCACCACGAAGCACTTGCCCGAGGGGGAGATACTCTATACCGGCCAAAAGCCGATGATTGTATTGAACCGCAGTGAAACGTCTGTTGGTGAGATTGCTATGGAAGAGGTGGAAGCCGCCCTTGCTACGGCACCGAACAATTCGTTGCTGGGAAGCTCTACTATCCGCTATCCCTTTCCTTTCGGACTGTGGATTTACAATGGTTTCCAGAAGTATGAGAAGGGATTCGGAAAGTGGATATTCAATAAATTTGCCGCCACCCCGGTGCTTATGTCTACGGTGAATCCCGATATACGCCAGAAGGCGGCGGTTAACTTGCTGCGCGATTATGGCTATTTCAACGGAAGCGTCAGCTACAAGACATTTATCGACCCGAAGGACTCGCTGAAGGCAAAGTTGCAATATACGGTGAACATGCGTAACCCCTACTTTATAGATACGGTATATTATCGTGGTTTCAGCGAGCGTACCACTCGCATTATGGAGCTGGGACGCCGACGTTCCCTTATCAGTTCGGGAGAACAATTCAATGTGGCTGATTTGGATGGGGAGCGTACCCGTATCAGTACCCTGCTGCGTAATGTGGGCTGTTATTATTTCCGTCCCGACTACCTGACCTATCAGGCCGATACCATGATGGTTCCCAATGGGCATGTCCAGATGCGCTTGATTCCCGTTCCCGGTATGCCAAAGGTAGCCGAGAAGCAGTTCCGTGTGGGGCGTAAATCCGTCTATCTTCTTGGAAAGCAGGGGCAGGAACCCAATGACAGCATGGATTACAAAGGCTTGACCATACATTACTACAACAAACCTCCGGTACGTCCCAACATGCTTTACCGTTGGTTGAACTATCAAGGTTATCGGCGGAAACGTCAGATACAGGACAGCGCAGGTATTGCCCGCCAGCGTTCTATGCAGAGTTTGTATAGTTTGTACCGTCAGACCCGTATTCAGGAGCGTCTGGCAAGCGTCGGTATTTTCCGTTATGCGGAGATGCAGTATATACCGCGTGATACGGCGTTTGTGTCTGATACATTGGATGTGAGGGTCATTGCCGCGCTCGATAAACCCTACGATGCGGAGTTGGATTTTAATGTCACCATGAAGAGCAATAACCAGACGGGACCGGGTGCCGCTTTTACGGTGACGAAGAACAATGTCTTCGGTGGCGGTGAAAGCTGGAATGTGAAGTTGAACGGTTCGTACGAATGGCAGACGGGCAAGGCAAGTTCTTCCCTGATGAACAGCTATGAACTGGGGATTTCCACTTCTCTCATCTTTCCGCGCGTGGTGTTTCCCAGGATGGGCGACCGTGAGTATGACTTCCCGGTTACAACGACTTTCCGTTTATATGCCGACCAGATGAACCGTGCCAAGTATTATAAGCTGTTGGCTTTTGGCGGTAATGTCACTTATGACTTCCAGCCCAAATCGACTTCCAGGCACAGTATAACTCCTTTTCGGTTGACATTCAATGTACTGCGCAATCCTACTGCCGCTTTCGATACGTTGCGTGCCGAGAATCCGGCACTCTACGTTAGTTTGCGCGACCAGTTCATTCCTGCCATGGAGTACACCTATACTTATGACAACGCTTCCGTGCGCGGCAAGCGTAACCCCATCTGGTGGCAGACCACCGTTGCGTCGGCCGGTAACCTGACTTCTGCCGTCTACCGTATTTTCGGCAAGCCGTTCAGTGAGGAAGGAAAGAAGCTTTTCGGGGTACCTTTTGCACAGTTCTTGAAGCTGAACTCGGAATTCAGGTACCATTACCGGATAGACAAGAACCAGATGATAGCCTCGCGTATTGCCGGAGGGGTGATATGGTCGTATGGCAACGCTACGACCGCACCTTATACGGAACAGTTCTATATCGGCGGTGCCAACAGTGTGCGCGCCTTTTCTGCACGCAGTATAGGTCCGGGGGGCTATCCTCCCGAGACGGACAGAAAATATACCTATATCAACCACGTGGGTGATATTCGCATAGAAGCCAATATCGAGTATCGCTTCCGTATGATTGCCGACTTGCATGGAGCGGTGTTTCTGGATGCCGGCAATGTATGGCTGATGCGTAAGGACGAAAATCGCCCGAACGGTGAGTTCACCTTGAAGAATTTCCCGAAACAGATTGCTTTGGGTACGGGATTCGGCTTACGCTATGACCTGGACTTCCTTGTTTTCCGTCTGGATTTGGGTATCGGGCTTCACGACCCGTATGATACCGGAAAGTCGGGATATTACAATATTCCTAAGTTCAAGGATAGTATGGCACTGCATTTTGCCATCGGTTATCCGTTCTAAATGTACGTTTTTGAACGGATAGTGGTAAAGAATGAACTAAAACTCCCTTTTGTCAGACATAAATTTTTGTACATTTGCAACCGTTATCAACTATGATACACTAACCTTTTTAAATAATAACTAATATGAAACCAACTTTATTCTTATTGGCAGCCGGTATGGGCAGCCGTTATGGTGGCTTGAAACAATTGGACGGATTGGGACCGAATGGCGAAACTATCATGGATTATTCTATTTACGATGCCATCAATGCCGGTTTTGGCAAGCTCGTTTTCGTAATCCGTAAAGATTTTGAACAGGACTTCCGCGACAAGATTATTTCCAAATACGAAGGCCATATTCCCTGCGAACTGGTATTCCAGTCCATAGATGACCTTCCTGAAGGCTTCACCTGCCCCGAAGGCCGTACCAAACCTTGGGGAACCAACCATGCTGTAATGATGGGTGCCGATGTAATAAAGGAACCGTTTGCTGTTATCAACTGCGACGATTTCTACGGTCGTGATTCCTTCCAGGTAATGGGTAAATTTCTTGCAGCCCTTCCCGAAGGCTCCAAAAACGTATATTCCATGGTAGGCTTCCGCATCGGCAACACGTTGAGCGAAAGCGGTACCGTATCCCGTGGATTGTGCGGAACGGATGCGAACAACCTGCTGACTTCCGTAGTGGAACGCACCAAGATTCAGCGCATGGACGGTGAGGTGAAATACATCGATGATAACGGTGAATGGACTGCCACTCCCGAGACGACTCCGGTCAGCATGAACTTCTGGGGCTTTACTCCCGATTACTTTGCTTACAGTGCAGAGTTTTTCAAGAGTTTCTTGAGCGACCCGAAGAACATGGAGAACCTGAAGAGCGAATTCTTCATCCCGCTGATGGTGGATAAGCTGATTAACGATGGCACTGCTACCTGCGAAGTGCTCGACACAACCAGCAAGTGGTTCGGTGTGACTTATCCCGAAGACCGTCAGAGTGTAGTCGACAAGATTCAGGCTTTGGTGGATGCAGGCGAGTATCCTGCAAAGCTGTTCTGAGTTTGTTAACCAAAGGCGGATACCCCGAAAGAGCTCATTCTCTGATTATAATCGGACAATAGATTCGCATGCCTCCGCTACTGCCGGATGGTGGGTGACGAAGATACATGTTTTGCCTGCGCAGTCTCTGCGCAGGTTTTTTATTAACAGCCGTTCCGTGTCGGGGTCGAGGGCAGAAGTGGCTTCATCTAAAAGAAGAATGTTTCCGGGGCGTAGCAGAGCGCGGGCAATGGCGATGCGTTGGGCTTGTCCTTCACTGAGTCCACCACCTCGTTCGCTGAGTGGGGAGTCTACGCCGTCGGGAAGGTGGAAGACGAAGTCGGCGGTGGCGGTTTGCAGGGCTTGATATATGGCTTCTTGAGAAGCTTGTGGGTTTCCCATCAGCAGGTTGTCACGGATAGTTCCGCTGAAAAGGGTATTGCCTTGCGGGACATATACGAAGTTCTTGCGGGTTTGCGGAGAGACGGTATGACTGGTTTCAAGTGGATGTTTGGCGGGTATCAAGAGTATCTGTCCCTCTTGTGGCGTTGCCAGTGCCAACAATAGCCGGATGAGCGTTGTCTTTCCTTTTCCTGTTTCTCCGACTATAGCTATGCAGCTACCGGCGGGGGAACG
>ENA-OZXH01000835-OZXH01000835.1-human-gut-metagenome-genome-assembly--contig:-NODE-835-length-8787-cov-6.075699_pt1 | contig 8787 bp, 8 predicted proteins | sample MGYA00243542_ERZ654097 | MGnify/ENA primary metagenome ERZ654097 (study PRJEB26926, sample SAMN06165280) | human gut metagenome | biome: ENVO:00009003; feature: ENVO:2100002; material: ENVO:00002003...
GTGCAAGGAAGGTGCGCGTGTCTTTTTTGACGGGGATATCACCTGTACGGGGACAGTAAGGAAGATTTCAAAGGACGGGAGTCGGGCGCTTGTGTGCTTTGACAACGGGGATGTGTCCTGGAAAGAGTATTTCATGATTGATTTTATTGAGGACTAGCCATGGAGAACAAGAGAAAAAATATTCTGATCCATCCGGATCATATAGAGGATCTGGATAAGAAATACAAGCGGCTGGAGGAAAACAGAAAGGAGCCGGTAAGGACAGGTTATACATCTATATGCCGTCTTCGGAATACCAGACTGCACAGGGACATTCTTTTCAGACGGATGTTTGTCCGTGACAAAATGCCCACCGGAGCTTTTATAATATTTAAAGAACTGGGGAAGGACAGCGTCATGCTCCAGCCATGCAAGCCTGAATGGATGAACCGGACACATATCAATCATGTGGGAGGACGTTTCCTCGGATGTCTTCGCTTCTTTTCCAGCTATGCTGATTTGGATACGACACCGCCAAGCCAGATATTGTATGATCTGAAAATAGATCCGCTGGTAACCTCATACACTTTCCGGCTTGAGGAATGGAAAGTGCAGGACGAGCATGACGGTGAGACGGTAGCGTACAAACTGATACCGTTGTTTCCGCTATGAAACTGGCAAACATACCGTCAGATATTAAAAGAACAGCACGGGAACTTAAGATTCCCGTGCTTCAGCATCATATATATGTTAATGGCAGGCATAAGCATGTGACTATAAGTAAAAAATGTGTTCGGAAAGCCGGATTGACGGAAAAATACTCTGTACAGATCGTTGTGCTGGGGGAAGTGAGGGCATATATGATATTCTCTTATGATCCGTTGTGTGAGAACCGTCCCCATCTTCTTTTTCTTCCCTCATCTTGTGAGATTCATAGTCCGTATGTGACACGTGCTTTGCAAAGAATCGGGGGTGGGAATGAGATATGCAGGTTGCGCTTTCATGGGAAGCCGGTTTTTCTGAAAGGCAAGGACGGTACTGTCGTGACCGTTGTGTGGCGGATCTCGACATCTCCGGTAAGGGATATAGCCTCAACTGTTCAGAATATACAGAACAGGAAGATGTAAGTTGTTATATTTGTGATGTTTATTATTCATTTTATAAAAAAGAAGTATTATGACGGAGAAACAAATATCTTTCTCGGGACTTAACCTGACACCTTATTCCGATATTTCTCCTGACGGGCAGCTTTCCGCATCTGTCGGGCTGGAGATTCATGACGGCAGTATCAGGCCTTCTGTTCTTGCCGGAGAGAAATATATCCTTCCACAAAGTCATAACTCCGCTAAACTGTTATATATACATTCCGCTACGTCATATTCACATTTTATTTTTCAAGACGGTCTGTCATTATATTGGGCTGATGTGAATAATAAGGGGGAATTGTCACTTACATTGCTGGATGAGTCTATACCTGCCAGTTCATTGTTGTCGGTAGGAAACACGCTTGTCGCCTTTGCTGAGGACGGGATGCATTATTTCTTATGGAAAAATGGAAACTACAAATATCTGGGGCAGAAACCTCCGGAACCACTTTTGGTGTTTTCCTTGCATTCAATTGTAAGAAGAAGCGGAGAATTTGAACTGTACAAGAAGGAACAGATGTGGATTAATGGGGATAAATGGCAGATAAAAGATGAATATGTACAGGGGATATCCACAAAAGTACATGCTGAGATAAACAAGTATATAGCAGAACAGCAAGAAGACGGATATTTCATTTTCCCTTTTTTTGTACGTTATGCATACCGCCTTTATGACGGTTCTGTCATCATGCAGTCCGCACCTGTGCTTATGTTGCCTAATGACTCCGGTGCACCGGTGGTAGTCAGTAAAATTGAGCGGCTGAGTCAGGTGATTTTTACCGGCATTGGTTATATATCCTCATTCTGCTCATGGCTTTCATACGCATGTGCCAACAATGACAAGGAGGCGATACAGGAGTGGGGGGATATTATAAAAGGAGTGGATATTTTTATATCCTCCCAATTCTATACATTTTATACGGACGGTGAAATAGACATGAGTCAGAGTCTGTTGAAAGATCTTCCCCAAGGCAAGAGCAACACATACGGATATATTATGGATGATTTGTCAGAGTACTCCTATCCACCAAGGCCTTTTAGCGAGGCTTATGATAGAAAGTTTGGAAACGAGGCTGCTGCTACATATGCATGGGGCATGGAAGTACGTAATGAGTTCAAGGAGGAAATATGTAACGCCTCCCTCTTTTATCATGTGAAGACTCTGGAACTGGACGAACTTTCCAGCGACATCCGCTATCTGTTTGGTGCGGAAGGGGACATGGATCATATTTTGAGCAATTTGGAACTTAGGGAGACATTGACAGATGATTATATGACACACGATATCATCATTCCTGACTTTTCCACGACATATAACAGCCGTCTGCATATTGCAAATGTGAAAAGAACTTTTTTCAAGGGATTCAATCCCATGTGTATATCACAATTTCTAGGTCGTGGGGATTCTTCGGTTTCAATATATACGTATATACATGGGAGCAACGGGGATGTTGTAGTCAAAAGTGATACGGAAGTTTTGGAACAGATACTTCCTGTATATCTGTTTTATCCTGATACAGATGCGTATAAAATGGTGATTGTGGTCGGTTCCATGGTGTTTGAGTATCCTTTGGCGGAACATCCGACTTTAAATGGGGCGTATTTTTGTAGTTTGTTAAAAAATACAAATGAATCGTCGGCATCCGTACCGTCCGTTACACCCTTGCAGTCTGAGGAACTGAGCAACAAGATGTTTGTTTCGGAAGTGGGAAACCCTTTTTATTTCCCATTGAATGGAGTTTATACAATAGGGAACGGTGACATTTATGCAATGTGTCCGGTTACTACAGCCATATCACAGGGACAGTTCGGACAATTCCCCATGCTACTGTTCTGTTCTGACGGAAATTATGCGATGAGCGTCAATTCTGAAGGATTTTATTCAACCATTTCTCCGATACAGAGAGACGTATGCCTGAATTCCAGATCAATCACACAGATGGATTCGGAAGTGTTGTTCATTTCATCCAGAGGTGTTATGATCACAAATGGGGCTTCCATAGATTGTATATCACAGGCGTTGCAGGGAGTTTTCGAACCTGTGCCAGAAGAAATTGGAACAAATATGGAAATGATTGACAAACCTCCTATTGAACTGATCAAGACAGCCATGATAGCCTATGATTATGCGAACCAGCGGATTATTTTTATGCTGAAGGATATGGATACGTCTTTTGTGCTTTCTCTTCCTGAAAACAGATGGAACACGGCCGTGTTTGGACGTGTTAAATCTGTTGTCAATATATTTCCATATTCGTATGTGCATATTGAAGACAGGATTGTCCGGCTCACAGATATATATGATTATTCCTCCGAGGTGATAAATAAAGGGATTGTTGTTACAAGAGCGTTGAAACTGGATACTTTGCAGTTAAAACGGCTTATGGATATGTCGGTACAAGGCATCTTTTCAGGTAAGCAGAAAATGATACTGTTTGCTTCACAGGATGGAAAGAAATGGTATAAGATAGGGGAAACGCAGGCCAGACGTGTGGGAGCGATAAGAGGAAGGTATTTCAAATACTACCGCATTGCGTTGGAAACAGCACTGACAGCTAAAGAGAACATATCAGGAATACGGCTGATATATGATATCATGCCTGAAAAACGACTAAGATAACGACTTATGAAACAAAAAGGTAAAGTATTGACAGTATTCCGTCTTGAGGGAGGAAGCGGACAGGAAGCGCAAAGAGAGGAAATCGGGAATAGCAGGAGAGGAGGCGTTGGCCTTCCGTCTTATTTACCGGGAGGAGGTAATGACAACCAGTCTATTTTTGACAAGTCACTGGCAGCTGAAAGTTATGTTGATGCAGTTGATATATGCTCATCAACATTCAATTACCTATATAATTCCGCTTTCTCAGATAAGACAGGATGGGAGTTTTTCAATCTTTCAGATGATGCTTTGGGGGCATATACGGATTTGTATGAGTACCGGAAGTTGCTGCATATTAGCAATGGGGGAGTGTTACAGAAAAACAGCCTCATCAGGAAGCCGGAGAAACATAGGATATTTAATGAGAAGAAAGGAGAACTGACGGAAGAGAACATTTCTATAACTGTTGACTACACGGAAGAATATGATGCTTTGTTTCTTTCAGTGCGGTTCCTTTGTAAATCCTCAGGTGATCTTACAATAGGTTTTACGGATACACAGGGAGATTATGCGTTGAAGACGAAGCATATTGACCAATCGGAGGAATGGCAGGAATATGAACTTTCTGGGAAATGGGCCGGAATTGGTGATTTTTATTTGTCATTTACAGGATTGATAATCGTTGATATCTTGAGGTTGGCGGACAAAGCGTATGATGATCATCGTGAAGAGTTCAGGACATACCAGAGCCAGACCAAGCAGAATCTTGAGCTTATGGTGTCCGCTATAAACGAGTTGAAACGGATGAAATCAGAATATGACAAAAAAATTGAGGAAATATCAAAATCCTTGATCGAGATACGTGGTGAGATCCCGGATGTAAGCGGCTTGGAAACCAGTTTGTCCGAACTGGAAAAACGTGTGTCCGCATTGGAAAAAGCCGGTTCCGGAGATGGCACATAGTCCGATCTTTCGGGACCGGCACCGTATCAACTCCAGTCCGTGGGTCTCCTGCCCATCAGTTTTATTCTTGAACGTAAGGCATCACGCAAACCCTCTATGTCACCGGTAAAGAAATTCGCGTATTCTTTCGCCTTTTCCGGAAGTTGGTTATTAAGGACAGCACTCATTACATAATCCACCATCATACGGTGTGCGCAACTTTTGATGGTTTCCGTCATGCTGATATTGAAACTTGCAGGCATGGAAAGCTTTAATTCATACATGCCGAAGTCACCAAAAAAGTAAGTCACCTCCGCTTTGCCGTCACTGCCTTCTATCTTTATCCTCTCGTTTGATGAAGGGATATACTCAAACTGCCCGGTACCGGTTACTTGACCAAGCACCTTGTCTGTTGATGTGCTTACCGTTACAGATACGTCTGTAATAACTCGGATGATGTAACTTTGTCCGGGTATAAGGCTGTAAGTTCCCAGTGATCCAGATGATATCGTTTCAGTACTTCGGTTCATTTCGTTGATTCTCTCAAGACGGTTGTCGTCTGTGTCCCGGCCTGTTATCAGATATTGCTGACAGACACGTTTCACCTCACCGAAAGCCTCCGTCATCGCTCTGGCCACAACCGGCTTTGTGGCCTCATCATCAGGTGTCATTACTTCTGATGCAGTTTCTTCTGTATCTTCGCTCTTTTGTAATGAGCGTCCTATCAGATTGCATTGCACCGCTACATCGTTTACTATCTGCTTTTTCAGCAGGCGTATCCAAATTTCTCTTTCTCTCATGGCTTGTATATTAAAGGATTATTATATCTGTCTCTTAATATAACATCTGGACCGGATGGATTTTCTGTTGTAAGCACATCCATGTCTGTGCAACCTATTCCTGTATAAAGGTTGTCTCTGTTGCGTTGTCCGTAGTCTGCATTTCCGGACTGGCTCTGTTGTAACTCATAGTCATTGTTATTGCGCTGTTCGTAGTCTGCATTTCCGGACTGGCTCTGTTGTAACTCATAGTCATTGTTATTGCGCTGTTCGTAGTCTGCATTTCCGGACTGGCTCTGTTGCAACTCATAGTCATTATTATTGCGCTGTTCGTAGTCGGCTTCTGGTACGATGAATTCTGATCGTTGGTTTAGGGCGGATACTATTTTTTTCAAGTATCCGGATGCACTGGTCCTGTATCCTTCACAAAGTTCTTTATCCGTTGTAGGCTCCAGCCATGCGGCTGCAAGATAATGTGAAGCATACAGTCTCATTGCCGTGCGTATCATGTCCGTGATACCTTCATCCATGCGTATGAAGTTTTTGAATTCAATGATAATTTCATTCCCGGAAGAGGTCATGTTTATATCATTACTGTCTTTAATCTTGCGCCGAAGCTCGCCTTCCGCTTCATTTACTGCGGCGGTAAGATAAAGATCCAGTACAGCTTCATTGTCTTCTGTTGCTGCTATATCTGGATAATTACCGCCGGCTTTTCCTGCCCGGGCTGTAAGCGCAATGACATATTTGAATATTTCCGGTTTGTTTATGGATGTTTTCATAAGTCTTAACTGTTGCAAAGTGCATATTCTTTGGTCATTTTCTTATAATTGTCAAATGCTTTTTCAAATTCTTTCTTCTCATCTATCTTCTGTGAGTTCCATGGAATGAAGGAAGCGATGGATTCGAGTGCGTATTTCCAGTTCCCCTTGAAGCAGATGGCACGGTCGTCTAAATATATGTCGGCTATGGGCTTTCCGGAATTGCTGCCTTTAGACTGATCCGGGTTTTCGTTTATGTAATCATAAGTGATGTGATTGTCATTCAGGTATTTCTTTAATTTGGAACTGGCGGTGCGTGTTGTGAAAATGATGATTGTGAATCCTTTCTTTTTTAGGACTTCCATGGCACTTTGTACACCATCAATCGGATCACCGAAGATGTCATTACCTTTAAATCCGTCGTATTGTGCTATGACTCCGTCAAAATCCACACATATTGTTTTCTTTTCCATATAAAAAACGATTAATAGTACAAATATAATCTCATCTGCCGTATCTGCTTTGATATAATGCTGACTGCATTATATACATTCGTCCAGTTCTTATTAAGCTATTTTTGTCGTAAAAGAATAATGAACATGCGCGATAACGAACAAATATCTGACTCCTTGCTTTACGGGCATCGAAAATTCGACGGACAGCGGCGGGCCGAGAGATGGCTGCATGTAGCCTATAATGCATATTGCCGTCTTGCTCCTTTCAGAAAGATGCGTGCCGAATGCAAATCGTATGCCTACGGAAAACAGTATGAGAGGCAGATTGTTTACAACGGGCGGCATATAACGAAGGAGCAATATCTTAAGGAGAAGGGTATACCTGCATTGCAGACCAACATATTGGGTAAGATCAAACGGGTCGTACAAGGGCAGTTCAGAATGAACGATACCGCGCCGGTATGCAATGCTGTTGATCCGGAGGAGAAGGAATATGCAGACATTATGTCAGCCTTACTCCGGCAGAACATGAAGCTCAACAGGCGTTCAGAACTGGATGCGCGTACTTTTGAGGAATATCTTATATCCGGTCTGCCTATATATAAAATTTCATGGGCTTATCGTCGTGGAAAACTGGACGTGTTCACTGATTATGTGAATCCGAACTTTGTATTCTTTCCTGACAGTCTTGATTTCAATCTTGCAGACATACGGTTTTGTGGTCTCCTTCATGATCTTGACTTCTCCGAGGTGCTTGCTTTGTTCTCACATTCGGATTCTGATGATATAAAGTTGAAGGAGATATATAACCATTGCCTTGATAATGAATATATCGCCTCGCAGTTCAGCCGTGACACACGCACGTCACAGATTGAATCCACCGATTTCTACTATCCTTCGGAATTCGGAAAATGCCGTGTTATTGAATTATGGACGAAGGAGAGGAGGAAGGCCTGGTTTTGTAATGATCCCTTGGAGAGTGAGCCTTATTTTGTTCCTTATGATCAGAAAGAGAGCATTAAGGAAATAAACCGTAGCCGTCTTGAACTTAATATAAAACGTAATCCCGATGGATCCCCCATGCTAGATACGGACGGGGCTCCCGTTACATTCATGGATCCGGATAAATATGCGGCCGAGAATCTGATCACTTATGAACGGAGAATCGAGACGTATTGGTATTACCGTTATCTTTCCCCGGACGGATTTGTGCTGGAGGAAGGACAAAGTCCGTATTGGAATGGATCCGAATCTTTCCATCCGTTTGTGTTCAAACCATATCCTTATATTGACGGAGAATTTCATCCGTTCATATCTGAAATTATCCCGTCTCAGGAATATTTCAATTACTACATGGTAGCCCTTGATTTTTATATTCGTAATGCGGCCAAGGGTGTGTTGATGATAGATGAACAGTCCTTGTCTGACAACATGAGTATAGAGGATATAGCGGAGCAGTATGTGAAGAGTAACGGCGTAATATTATATACAAGCAAAAGATCTGGCAATGCCCCTGATACAAAGACCGCATCATCCATCCCGGGAGGATTCGACTATATCATACAACTGTCACGTTCCATGGTGGAGGACGTGTCAGGAGTTCAGGCGGCACTACAAGGTAAATCGGGAAGTTCCGAGAGCGGTGTGCTTTATCAGGCAAAGGCCGCACAGGCCTCATCATCCATACTGGATCTTATAAATACATTCAACTCATTTCTTACTGAAGTGGCATATAAGGTAGTAAAGGTGATGCAATGTTTCTATACAGGCCCGAAAGCGGTCAATGTCGCCGGTGAATCCATTCCCTATAATATGGATACAATGTATGATATTGACATTGATATCTCAATTAGCGAGGATAGCGACAGCCCGGTATACAGGGCGTTGACAAACCAGCTTTTAATGGCACAGGCTGAGAAGGGGCTTATACCGTTCAAGGCGGCATTGGAAGCCGGCAATTTCCCGAACTCCAGTAAGATTATTGCGGTACTGGAAAGATATGAGAAGCAGTTACAGGAGCAGCAGGCAGCGCAACAGATGATGTCGTAAGTAGTGATTGAAAATTTTAATATTTCTTATAATAATGGCTGTCTCTTATACACATCTCCGAGCCCACGAGACTAGCGC
>ENA-OZXH01000871-OZXH01000871.1-human-gut-metagenome-genome-assembly--contig:-NODE-871-length-8377-cov-4.850276_pt1 | contig 8377 bp, 9 predicted proteins | sample MGYA00243542_ERZ654097 | MGnify/ENA primary metagenome ERZ654097 (study PRJEB26926, sample SAMN06165280) | human gut metagenome | biome: ENVO:00009003; feature: ENVO:2100002; material: ENVO:00002003...
CAATCGAACGGAGCGGCCAGCCGCTCCACGCTTGCCCGGTTCTCTCCGTCAATGCCGTCGGAAAGAACGTAAATTTTGTAAAAAGTCTCCGGACCGGCAGTATTCAGCAAAGAAAAGACAGTAACGCTCAAAGGCAGGATGCCCCTGTTGTCACTGGCCAGGACGACGGCAAATTCATTCTTTTTCATCGGATTATCCATTCGGGTGATGTCAGCGGCGCAGCAACCGGGCTCCCGCCTTGCGCATTTTCTTCCAGTAATAGGAAAAGTCCAAGCCGGATTTTCCGCCCATCCAGGCTTTCAGCAATTCTCCTTCCCGGCGGGACAGGCAGGCATTATCCTCTGCGGGACGGTACAGATTTTCCTGACGGAGCATATCGGCCACCTTCCGGGTAACCTCCTTTTGGACGGCATGAGGGGCGTATTTGCGGATGTTCCTCACGCCCATTACCAGCATTTTCAAAAATGCCGTCCTGTATTCCGCAAGAACTCCGGCTTCTTTCCATTCCTTCAGCACCAGCTCCGCCACCGTCAGGTAATCCAGAGACTGGAGGGAACTGCCGGACGCAAAACCGCTGGTAATGGATCCGGCCCGCTTGCGGTAAACGTAAGCCGCCCTGCTGACGACGCAAACCCTTCTGCACCACGGAAAAACGGCGTAATGGAAATACAGGTCTTCACAGGCAACGCCCTCGGGGAACCGGATGCCATGCTTTTCCACAATGGAACGCCTGATCATCATGCCGCCCGCTCCATGATGTATTTTCCCAATGGTCTCCGGAGTGCAGGGAAGCCACCCTTTTTCCGGAGGGGCCATGTCCTCCGGCAGAAACCGGTCCTCCCGGTCGGGGGCGGACTCGTAATAATACCGGAACCCGCATGCCAGCCTGTCGGCATCCAGCGCCTTCGCACGGGAATACATCTCCTCCAGCAAATCCGTCTCCAGCCAGTCGTCGGAATCCACCAGAAACAGATACTCTCCCACAGCATGGCTCATCGCCAGATTCCGGGAGCGGGATAGGCCGCCGTTTTCCGGAGCTTGCACGACCTTCACCCGCGGGTCCCGCTCCGCGAATTCCCGCAGAATGGACAGGGAGCCGTCCGTGGAAGCGTCATCCACGCAAACTATTTCCAGCTCACGGAGCGTCTGTGAGCAAATGCTTTCCAGGCACTGGGCCAGGTACGGCTCCACATTGTAAACCGGAACCAGCACGGAAATGTTCACGGGAGCCGTCATGAGCCATGCGGAGAATCTGCCGCCCTTATTTGTTCAAATCCTTCCTGCGGCGGCAGAAAGGGCTCCAGCGCGGACCATACCTGGTCCACTGTAATTTCCTCAATGGCGCCGGGGGAAACCAGGTTGGAAATGCACCGGGCAGTAATGGCGGAATTGCGCGTCCGGTGGCAGAAAATGGCGGTCACGGGCACCCCGGCATAGGCACACATATGTGTAGGCCCCGTATCATTGCCTACACAAGCCAGGGAACGCAAAGCCATCTGGGGAATATCCATCAGGGAAGACTTGCCCAGAAAACTGACAGCCAGGGGAGAGCTGGCGGCAATGGCCTCCACTTCCGCAGCCTCCGCCCGGGTGCCGATGACAACGGAGGACACGCCCCGCGCCGCCAGGCGTTTCGCCAGGGCGCAGAAATTCTCCACGGGCCAGCGCTTGTAGGGATGGTTGGGGGAACAGCCCGGAATCATCATCACATAGCGTTCCGGAAGCTCGTCAAAATGCAGCCCCTCCCCGTGCATGAAAGAAAGATCCGTCAGAACGCGTTCCAAACGGAACGGCTCCCGTACCACCTTCCCCCACCGGAAGGATTTCTTCTTCAGCAATTTGCGCCGTTCTCCGGAATTGCAGGCCACCCAGTCCATGTCATGGTTCAGCAGGAAGCGCACGGCGGGATAATAGCGTTTCCTGGTGCGGGAAGATTCCTGAAGATCGTACACCACATCAAAATTCCCTTTCACAATGGAACGGACGGCTCTCCAGGTGGCGCCCAGCTTCCAGTAAGGCAGGCGATTATCCACAATAAAATCGTCAAACACTCCGAGCTGCTCCGCCATGGGAACAAACATTCCCATGGTCATCAGGGTGATATGCGCCTCCGGATGAAGTTCGCGGAGCCGCTTCATCGTCCCCATGGCGAGCACCACATCGCCAAGGGCTCCATGCTTGATGATCAGAATGCGCTGTGCAGGCATGGGAGAAAAAAGGAATGCGGGTTAAACGTAACTGTCTTCCCTGTCCAGATACTCCTGCACGTATCGGCGCACGCCATCCTCCAAGGAAGTCATGGGAGCTGCATAACCGGCAGCGCGCAGCCTGGAAAGGTCTGCCTGCGTATAATACTGATATTTCCCCCTGAGCTCTTCAGGCATCTCCCGGTAGGCAATCTTTTCCTGGAGGCCCAGCGCATGGAATGCCGCCTTCGCCAGATCGTGGAAAGAACGTGCCTTCCCGGAACCTACGTTGAACAGGCCGCTCACCTCCGGATGCTCCAGCAGCCAAAGCACCACATCTACGCAGTCGCCCACCCACACGAAATCCCGGAGCTGCCATCCGTCACGGTAGTCGGGATGGTAAGATTTGAACAGCTTCACCGTTTCATTGGCCTTCACCTGGGGGAATATATGGGCCACCACGCTTTTCTGCCCGCCCTTATGGTATTCATTAGGGCCGTACACGTTGAAAAATTTAAGCCCGGCGTATTGGGGGGGAACCGGACGCCCTTCTTTCACTTCCCGGGCCACTTTACGGTCAAACAGGGCCTTGCTCCAGCCGTATGCGTTCAGGGGGCGCAGCGCGTTGACGTGCTCCAGGGAGGCGTCATCGTCAAACCCCATGGAACCGTCCCCGTACGTGGCTGCGGAGGAGGCGTAAATAAACCGTTTGCCGTACAGGGAACAAAACTCCCACAAATGCCAGCTCAGCGTGAAATTCGTCCGGATAATCAAATCGGCGTCCGTCTCCGTGGTGGCGGAAATGGCCCCCATGTGAATGACCGCCTCCACCTCATCCGCATGCGCCTTCATATAATCAAGCATGCCTTCTGGAGAAACCACGGCGCACAGCTCTCTCTTGGCAATGTTCCTCCACTTGTCGGAAGAGCCCAGCTCGTCCACCACCACAAGATCCTTTTTACCGGCTTTTTCCAGAGCGGCGACAATGTTTGAGCCGATAAACCCGGCCCCACCCGTGACAATAATCATAAGAGAAGAATCAATGAAAAAGTTGTACGGCCTTTTGTACCACATCCACCCGTCCCTAGGCAACTGCCATTTGAGGCGTTCCCCGGCTCCCAATTTTCAACGAATTTACAATCCGGACACTCCAAACCCTGACCGTTCCATGCGGAAAACCATTGGAACGCAATCCCCGCGCAGCCTGCGGAGGATGCGCCCCTCAAATCCTCTTTTCATACTGGCAACGTTAAAAACTTTCGGTAAGACCTGTCTTGCAAAAATTATCATTGACCACGGATTGTAAATCCGTTACACACATTCCCACCCCCTATGATCCCCGATGTTTCCATCATTGTTCCCTGCTACAATGTAGCCGCCTACGTGGACAGCTGCCTGGATAGCCTGGTACGCCAGACTCTCCGGAACATTGAAATTATCTGCATCAACGACGGCTCCACGGATGAGACTTGGATACATCTGCTGCGCTGGAAAGAAAAGGACAGCAGAATCATCCTTCTGAACCAGCGGAACGCGGGCGTTTCCGCAGCAAGGAATGCAGGGCTGGATGCCGCCCGCGGCCTTTATGTCGGCTTTGCGGATCCAGACGACTACATGGATCCGGAAATGTATTCCCGCCTTTTTTCGGCGGCTCTGGAATATGACGCAGACATTGTGGAATGCGGAAACCATGTTTTTGAAGACTCGTCAGACCGGCTTATCGAAGCCAAAAGAAGATCACCCTCCCGGCATTTTGAAGAGAACGCCTCTCCGGCCAGCTTCTTCCGGGATTCCATCTGGGGGAAAATGGATATCTGCGTGTGGAGCAAACTGTTCCGGAAAAGCATGCTGGACGCCCACCGCCTCCGCTTCAACGTACATCTGAAATCCGGTGCAGAGGATGAAACCTTCCGGCTGATGGCCGTTCCCCATGCCTCCCGTCTCCTGTTCATTCCCGACTGCCTGTATTACTACCGCCTTATGCGCAACGGCTCCCTCTCCCGCCGCTGCAACGTTCCCACCTACTCCAAATGCGTGCAGGAATTCCAGCGGCTGCTGTACATTGTGGACTACTGGCAGAAACAAGGATGGCAAAATGAAGGACTGTTCGCTTACGGTGTTCGGAAAATCAGGCCCTTTTTTGTTTCCAAGCATCCCCTTTTCCATCAAATGACCGCTGTCCAGCAACGTTCTGCGCTGAACTTATGGAAGCTGTTCTACCAGAAAGCGGAAGGAGAACGTTTCCTCTCCGCGCTGGCGGGACGGGACAGGCAACTGGCGGACCTGCTGAACTCGGCGGAACCGGTCCCCAACGGCTGGGGGCGCATTCTGCTGGCAGCCTGCTCCCTGCTTCCCGGACAAAAAGGACGTTATTACTCCTGCAAAAAAATGCTTGCGGAACATTTTTCCCAAGTCTGCCCCAATGGGTTTCAAAAAGAAAACGCTTCTCTGGAAGAGCCGTTTGACACATCGCCGCCTTCCCTGTAAATTGCCTTATCCTCCCATTCCGGATCAATGAACCGTTTTCTCTCATTTGCAGACTCCCGCATGTCGGCCGCCCTGGAGCGGCTGGGCAGGCAGGCGGAAGCGCTGGATTTTTTTGATGAGATCACGCTCTTCACGGAACACGACCTTTCCGCAGAATTCACCAACCGCATGGGCCGGTACCTGACGCCGTCCTGCCGGGGATTCGGATACTGGTCCTGGAAACCCTGGTCCATCCCCATGTCCTCCAAGAAATGGAGGAAGGCGACCGCCTCCTTTATCTGGATGCAGGTTGCCATATCAACGCCAACGGAACGGATCGCTTCCGGGAATACGTAAATATGCTGGACCGCGACAGCCGCGGCATGCTGGTTTTCACCAACGGACAGCCGGAATACAAATGGACCAAAGGAGATATCTTCCGCCACTTCGGCGTTTCCCAAGAAGACGGGCATATCACGCATACCCAGCAAATTGCGGGCGGCCATGTTTTCCTGAAAAAGAACCCGCTCACGGAAAGCCTGATCCGGGATTGGCTTCATGTCTTTTACGACCATCTGCATCTTGCGGACAACACTCCTTCCGCCTCCCCCAACCTGCCGGGTTTTGTGGAAAACCGGTATGACCAGAGCATCTTTTCCATCCTATGCAAACTGAGGGGCATCACCACCCTCGACGGATCGGAAACCTATGCGGAAAACTGGGAACAGCTCTCCTTGTTTCCATTCCAGGACAGACGGGACATGGGAATCCCACGGGCCGGGAAAAAGGGATGGCTGGAAAAATGCAGGCAGCTCCTTCTTTCTTCCAAAAGAAACGGATTAGGAATCCGGTAAAGCTTCCCCATTCGGAACAACCGGGCTGCACGACGTTTCCAAACGGGGCAATCTGACGCACCATGAACTATTTTCCCGTCCTTTTCCACAGCTTCATCCCGAGAATTCCTTTCCCCTTCGGCTGCCGTTTCCGGAATGTAATGACGGTTATTTGGACAAGCTCTTTTCATTTGATCAGGAATGTTTTGCCTTCATGAAAGCAAACATCCCTCCATTCCAAAACTCCGCACCCGCACTATCCTCCGCCGACATTCTCCCACCCCTATTCACAGTTATGCTGTCACCGGAATCCGGCTTTCCCCCATTCATACCGGAATGAAAATAAAAAGGCCGTCATGCTGGGAACAGCCTGCCGCAGTTCATGGAATACTGGCAACCTGGATTTCCCCAAAACGTTTTTCTTTCAGATTTGTAGGCTTGACGGCGGATTCCTAATCCTCATACTTTCCTATGTGGCTTCTCCTCAATGCCGAACAATATTTCAAGTCTCCCATAGCGTCTCGGCCAGCTCCGCCCCTTACCGGTTGAGCGACGCTCTGAACCGGCATATTCCCGGCCTGAAATCCACCCTGCTGCTCCGGAGGCGCAAAAAAATTGACGGCCTGGAAATCCACAGGACACCCGCCAGAAGGGCTACGGACGCCTTGCGACGCCATCTGGCCCATGGATTTGACATTCTGCTGCCGGAAAGAAGAAAAGACCTGCCTTTCTCCCTGAACGTGCTGGGCATGGGATTTGACACGGCCCAAATGGAAAAAGCCGATGTGGTGCATCTGCACTGGATAGGCGGCAGAACCGTGGATTTCTCGCAGCTGCGCCATATCCGCCGTCCATTGGTCTATACCCTGCACGACATGTTTGCCTGCACCGCGGAATGTCACTGCACCATGGACTGCAGCCTGTTCCAAAACGAATGCCGCGGCAACTGTCCCCAGCTTGGCGCTCCCCGCCTCTTCCGCAACATTCCAGCGTGGCTGTTTTCCCGCAAACGCCGCGCCTTCGGCCGCATCCCGTCCCTTACCCTCGTAACTCCCTCCCTCTGGTTAAAAAGGGAAGTGGAAAGAAGCTGCATGTTCCCTGGAAGAAAAATCGTACAGATTTACAATCCTGTGGACACGGACCTTTTCCGTCCGGCGGAAGACCGGAATGCCATCCGGGCCGGCCTGGGCATCCCGCCCGGAGCGTTCGTCATCGCCTGCGGCGCAACCGGCCTGTTCAATCCGGTCAAAGGCGGCCATTTCATCCCCCTGGTGCTGGAGGAACTATACCGGCGCGGGCACCGGAATCTTCATCTCCTGCTCTTCGGCAACCAGGAAAAAAGCGTGGACTACCCCTTCCCCAGCACAAGCGCCGGATTCATTACGGACATGAACAAGCTGGCCGGGCTTTACAGCGCGGCGGACATTTTCCTGAACCCCACGCTTCAGGATGTCCTTTCCAACGTAGCGCTGGAATCCATGGCCTGCAAAACCCCTTCCGTTACCTTCCGGACGGGAGGAGTTCCGGAAGCGGTTCTGGACGGAAGGACGGGGCTGGTCGCTCCGCAGGGAGACCTGAACCAAATGGCCGCCCACTGCGAACGGCTCATCCAGGACGGAAAACTCCTGCAAACCCTGGCGGAGGAAGGCCGCCGGCACGCGGAACAAACATTCTCCTACCCCGTCATTGCCGCACGGCACGCCGCCCTGTATGAGGAAACGCTCCGGGAATACCGTTACGAAGAGTGAAAACGGCCGGCGTTCAACTGACGGACGGCCTGTTCCTGTACATCCGGGCGCATCTTCCTTTGTCATTGACAAGAAAAAGACGCCTCATACACTCTGCACCGTTTCAACCCTTCTCTCCCCATGAAAACGCTTAAAATCTCCTTTTTACAGTCCACTCCGGATTTCGGCAGGGAAGGAATGCTTCAGCTTCTGAAAAGCCGGTATCATGTGGTGGAAGACGATTCCTATTTTGATTACCTGGTCGCCACCCCCTGGTTTTACGTCAACCGGGAGGCTTTTTACGATTTTCTGGAACGGGCCCCCGGCCACATCACCGTCATGTACGGCTGTCATGAAGCCATTGCGCCGGATTTCATGCTGTTTGACTATTACATCGGGCTCGATACGGTGCCCGGAAGCGACCGCACTGTCAAACTTCCCTACCTTCGCCACCATTTGCAGGAAGTGCACGGCGGAAAGGAAGGCCTGGATGCCCATGCTCTCCTGGCCTCCAAAACGGGTTTCTGCAACTTCATTTACGCCAACCGCAAATCCCATCCCAACCGGGATGCCATGTTCCACAAGCTCTCCGCTTTCCGGTTCGTCAATTCCCTGGGGCCCCATCTTAACAACACCCCGGGCGACGGCCACCGGGCGGAAGACTGGTACGCATCCTCCATCAGAATGAAAAAGCCGTATAAATTCTCCATTGCCTTTGAAAATGCATGGTACCCCGGCTACACCAGTGAAAAAATCGTCACCAGCATGCTTGCGGGCACCATTCCCATTTACTGGGGAAATCCGGACATCAGCCGGGAATTCAATTCCGCCTCATTCATCAACTGCCACGACTTCCCAACCCTGGACGACGCCGCGGCCTATGTGCAAAAAGTGGACGAAGACGACAACCTGTGGTGTGAAATCATGTCGCGCCCCTGGAAAACCCCGGAACAGGAAGCCCGCTTTCTGGAAGAGACGGAAAGGGAAACGGTCAAGCTTTACAAAATATTCGACCAATCTCCGGAAGAAGCGCGCCGCAAAGGTGACGGAACATGGGTATCCTACTACCAGCGCTTTTTAAAACGCGGCCACAGGATGCAGCTGGCATGGCGGCGGCTGAAAAACCGCCTGCGCCGCTAACCAACGTTTCCGGGCAATTCAACCC
>ENA-OZXH01000882-OZXH01000882.1-human-gut-metagenome-genome-assembly--contig:-NODE-882-length-8298-cov-4.342715_pt1 | contig 8298 bp, 3 predicted proteins | sample MGYA00243542_ERZ654097 | MGnify/ENA primary metagenome ERZ654097 (study PRJEB26926, sample SAMN06165280) | human gut metagenome | biome: ENVO:00009003; feature: ENVO:2100002; material: ENVO:00002003...
GCAGCGTCAGATGTGTATAAGAGACAGTGCCATATATTTAAATATATTTTTCATATCAATTATTTATTAATGGAGTTATGGTAAACTATTTATAAGCATTCTGAACCAAAGCCGGATCGGAATCCAACTCTCCTTGTGCAATAGGAATGTATTTCTTCTTGGCAGTCCAAGAATTAGTACGGTAACCATATTCATCGGGGACCAGTGCAGTAGTAGCCTTATTGCTGGCTGATGCTCCACTGATTCCTTCAGCACGTACCAAATCAAAATAACGCTTGCCTTCACCTACAAATTCCAAACGACGTTCTGTAAGTACATCGTCAACCGTAACGTTTGCAAGTCCAGCCAAACCGGCACGGGTGCGAACTTCGTTCAACCATGTCTTAGCCTCACCTGTACCACTTCCACCTGTACGAAGAGAAAGTTCTGCAGCATTTAGTAATGTCTCAGCATAACGATAATAACGATAATTGTTATTATAGTTCAAATTCTGGTCACCGGAAGACTGCTTGAAGTTCTTATCATACGGACGATATTTTTGTAACCAAATATGAGTATCTTGATAACGTTTCGTATATTCTACATCTTCGGCAATCACCCAGCAAGTTGCATCACGACGTTTGTCTTGTTCACTAAACATTTGATAAGTTTCAAGACGCATGGGCATAAATCCCCAGCCATCATTACCCTTTGACCAACCATCATCACCTGGGAAAGAGTTAGGAGAAATCAGAGTAGGAAGCACTGTACCACCAACAGCTAACGGACTTCCCCAGCCACGTTCGTTATTAGTTTGCTCATAATTAATTTCCCAGATAGATTCGTCACACCATTCACCTTCCGTTTCCCAGATGTTGGCAAAACTAGGATTCAATCTAAAGCTAGGACTATCAATAAGCTCCTTCATATAACCTAAAGCTTTTGAGAAACGACTTTCATCATTCTGATACATTACCATTTCAGCATATACCATATAAGCCATAGCTTGAGTGACACGTCCCAACTGACCTTCGTCGTCAACTTCTTTACCTTCTTTGATTGTTTTATAATATTTCAAAGGTAACACCTTAGAGTCAATTACAGCTTCAAGTTCTGCGATCAACTCAGCATAAACCTGATCGGCAGTATATTGCGGAGCCGTATAAGGAGGTTCGGAAAGATTCTCCAAATAGAAAGGTACATTACCAAAATAATGCCACAACATATTATAATAGAAAACACGTAGTAAACGGGCTTGCATCTCATAGAGTTTACGATTGGCCTCAGTAACATCAGTACCCCAATCAAGATATTTCAGTAAGTCATTACAACGTTTGATACCAGAATAGTCCACTGTCCAAAGAGAGCCAAGTGTATTATTTTCATTAGCCTCATAATTAAACAACATATGCCAATTCTGCATATCGGTCTTGGTTGCACCACCTACCCAAAAATTATCGCCCATAATTTCACCGTCAATATTCAAGGCATTGTACTGTCCCAATCCCCAATCTGGCCAATGGAGAGGGTCATAGGCGGCAATCAGAGCTTCCTGAATATGCTCATCCGTAGTATAATAATCTTCCAATAGTTCACCTGTCGGATTTTCCACCTCAAGAAAACTGTCACTGCAACCGGTAGTCAACACTGTAGCGGCAGCAAGTAAGCCTATTGCTAATATTTTATTTGTTTTCATATAGTTCTTATTTTTAGATTAGAAAGAAACATTTACACCTACTGTATATGTGCGAGCCTGCGGATAAATACCACGGTCAACACCAAGAGAAGTTGCACCTGAAGAAATTTCAGGATCAAATCCCCAATATTTGGTCCAAGTCACAAGATTTTCAGCTTGCACATACACACGCAGACGTTCAATAGTAAGTTTGCGAGTAAGAGTCTTAGGCAATGTATATCCCAAAGTAATATTCTTAAGACGAAGATATGAACCATCACAAACATAAAGATCAGATACCATCCAGTTCGTTGCATTACCGACAGCCAGACGAGGATACTTATTAGAAGTACCTTCACCAGTCCAACGTCCCAACATCCAAGAAGGATAGTTACCAGAAGCAACATCTGTACGATAAGTGCCATCAAACACATCAGCACCAGCCACACCTTGGAAGAAAATATTAAAATCAAAGCCTTTCCAATCAGCATTGAGATTCAAACCATAAGTCCAATCCGGAGTACCATTACCAATGTTAGTACGGTCATCTGCCGAGATGCTGCCATCACCATTTACATCCACAAAACGTGTATCACCAGGAACCGCATCCGGCATAATCATTTTACCATCTTTATTGACATAAGCACGAACTTCATCCATATTCTGGAAAACACCGTCAGTCTTGTAACCATAGAAATAGGGGAAAGGTTGTCCGTTAGAGCCGCGTGTACCGCCGCCAGAGAATCCTTGAATACCATCTAAATCCATATAGCCAGTATCATTTCCCAAATTCTTCAATTCATTTTTAAGATAAGTAGCATTTCCCTTTACTGCAAATTTAGCATCAGCAATATTCCATTTATAGCCAAGTTCAAACTCAAAACCACTATTTTCCATATCACCTACGTTACCAAGAGGCTTAGTTTCACCTACATAACTCGGGATAGGCATCGTAATAATCATGCCATTGGTTTTCTTTATGTAATAGTCGGCACTGAATGTTAAAGCATTATTAAAGAATCCCAAATCAATACCCAAGTCAGTTTGTTCACTCTCTTCCCATTTCAAATCAGGATTTGCCAAACGTTGTGCTTTAGAACCATTCCATTTGATGGCATCTTTGCCCAAAAGGACATTATTACCCATGGCTGTCAATGAAGTATAACCAAATTCGGCTATGTTATCATTACCATTCTTACCCCAACTGGCACGAACCTTTAGGTTAGACAACCATTCTCGCGTATCAGCCATAAATTCCTCATTTGTCACATTCCATCCCACAGATACTGAAGGGAATGTACCATATTTATTATTAATACCAAAACGACTTGAACCATCACGACGGATTGTAGCCTGAATCATATAGCGTTCATTATAGTTATAACTCAAACGAGCAAACATAGATGACATTCTATGTTCTGTATAAGGACCTCCATAAACGCCATACTGAACTGTAGCACCAGTAATATTACCATCTGCATCCTTTGTATATTCAACATTCCCTGTAGCATAATCAATAGAAGGTTTATTAGGATTCACCAGATTCCAACGGTTACCACCAAGTTGATCTCCCTTATATTTAAGGGCAGACTGTCCTAATACAACACCAAATGTATGTTTGCCGATAGTTTTATCATAAGTCAATGTATTTTCAATCTGCCATGTCACATTCTGTGCCTTGAATGAAGATGCATTAGTATGTGTTGCCTTATTATTAGCTGAGAGATAATACTTGCTCTTAGTAGCCCCTTCATTACCCCAAAATCCCATATCAGCACTATAATTGAAGTGATACTTCAAATTATCCCACAATTGAAGATCAATAGAAAACTTTGGAACAAACTTATGCGACCAATTCTTTGTAGGAGTCAATGTCATCATAGCCAGCGGATTATTCATTTCCTGATAAGCTCCTCCATAGCCAGGTACTGTATAAGGATCACCATTTGCATCACGAGGCAAATCAAAATCTTTATAAGTTTCAATCATCTTTTCAGCTGCATCACCAGTCAATGTAGGGGTCAAAATAGGAGACAGATAAAGAGCCGATCCCAAAATTGAACCGAATTCAGAGTTAGTACCAACACCTGTTGAATGCGTACGCATATAAGCCAAATTTACACCTAAATCCAATTTATTAAGGAAACCGCGTTCTTTAGATGCATCAATTAGATTATATTGAGTATTGGAACGAATAGTCAAACGGTCATAATTAGAATGTCCGTGATTACCACCAACAATACCATCTTGTGAATAATACCCCAAAGACAAATAATAATTTACTTTTTCCGATGCACCACTAACTGTCACATCATGATTCACTACCGGAGCATTGTCATAGAAAACAAGATCTTGCCAATCAGTGCCAAATCCTTTGATAGAATTTCCATTAGCATCAATCAAATTATAAGGATCTGCATAAATTGGAGCCTGACCACCATTCACATTGGCTTCATTCTGAAGGATAGCATAGTCTGTCGCACTAGTCACATCACGTCTCTTCCATGCACTCTGCCAGCCATAAGAAAAATTGTAATTAATTTGTGCCTTACCCATCTTACCTTTTTTGGTAGTTACTAGAATAACGCCATTAGCAGCACGCGCACCATAGATAGCACCAGAAGCAGCATCTTTCAACACTTCGATAGACTCGATATCATTAGGATTTACAAAATCAAGACCACCCCCAATAGGCATACCGTCTACAATGTAGAGCGGATCACTATTGTTGATAGTACCAATACCACGTACACGTACACGAGGAGAATCACCCGGCTGACCAGAAGCTGAAGTTACATCCACACCTGCAGCCAAACCTTTCAATGCATTATCCATACGCACCGGAGATTTGTTTTCCAAATCCTCACTACTAACTTTGGCAATAGATGCTGTTACCACACTTTTTTTCTGAACACCATACCCCACCACTACTACTTCGTCCAGCGTTTCTGAATCTTCCTGAAGAACTATTTTCAAGGAATTTTTTCCATTTACCGCTACTTCTTGCGACTTAAAACCAATATAGGTAATAGAAAGTGTTGCGTCGGCAGGAACCGACAATGTAAAATTACCGTCCAAATCAGTAATTCCACCATTGGTAGTTCCTTTAACTACCACATTTACTCCAGGCAACGGTTCATTATCCGAACCGCTTACCACTGTACCTTTTACCTGTATATTTTGGGCATATACAGAAGCCAAGGTAAAGCTTAACAGAAATAAAACTGATAATAACTTTTTCATAAGTTTTACTAAATTAAGATTAACGTTTCTCGGTTTTGTTCTCAATCGAACAGTGCAAACATAGAGTAAAATGCAATAAAACAAATAAAAAACAATCATTCTTAAATACGTCAAATCTGAAATTCAAATACGTTATCAATACGTCATCAGCAAATAACTTACTAATAATCAATAATTAATATATACTTTTAAGTATTACGTCACAACATGTTATATAACACAAAAGGGAGAAATTTAACATTCCTCCCTTTCATACTCTTCCTTCTTTTAAAGGAAGTTAATATCTAAAGGCTACAGTTTATTGCTTAAATAATCCGTCAAACTATCCTCTCTCTCTAAAGCGAACTTCTTACGAAGACGATAACGGATTGTTTCAACTCCACGAACCGAAATGTTCAGCAGAGGTGCTATTTCTTTCGTGGAAAGATTCATCTTTAGATAAGCGCACATCATGCGTTCGTTGTGGGAAAGTTCAGGATGCTTGGCATGAAGACGTTTCATAAAATTGTTATGTATCAAATCGAACTGGTCTTCAATACGCTTCAAAACCTCATCACTCTGTATATTACCGTCTATTTTATTATTAATAAGTATGAGTTGCTGTTTTCCTTCCCGAGCCCCCTCACCCTTCAGCAAGGCGGATACTTTAAGTATCTCTGACTTGATTTCAGTCAGCATTTCATTCTTACGGACAAAGTTTATCATCAGATTGGCCATTTCCTGACTCTTATGTTGCAAATCGTATTCCAATTTTTCTTTCTCCAGCTGCATAATCTGCTTTTCCTGACGGGCTTTCTCCTCTTCGTACTCCCTTTCCATATCGTGCAACTCTTTATCTTTCTCGATTACCGCCTGCTGTTTCTTCCGTTTCACACGGACATCATCCCAACGATAGACATACCATAAGGCAAGCAAAGCCAAGATGATATAACAAACGTATGCAGCAGCACTACGATACCACGGCGGAAGTATACGGAAAGCAATTGTATCCGATGATGTCGTACCGTCAGGAAAGACCGCCTTAACTTCAAACGTATATTCACCTTCCGACAGATTACTATACTCCTTGGTGCGTACCGTTGTAAAATCGGACCAGCTCCCCTTATTCAGACGATATTGAAAACGGACATCATCTCCTACCGCAAAGAGAGAAAGGGCATAGTCAAAACGAACGGAATTCATGGAATAAGCTATCACCGGAACCGGCTTCTCTCCTAAAAAGTTTGCGGTATATACCAATGAATCCTTGGGATAGGACAGATACATGTTCCTTATATATAAGGAATGGCTACGATCCTGACGCTCCCTTACGGCCGGGATACTGAACAAAGCGAAACCTCCTTCATTAGGAACCACCATCAGCGAATCTGAAAGAGGAATAATCGTTTCAAAACCGGGTACCAGTTCAATCAGCGATTGCTGGATGGGATTAATGCTTGTATTCGCCCCCCGCTTATAGGTACCCAGATTGGCAATACAGATTTCGTGAGGGCTCAAACTTATCAACTTATCGTGATACTCCAAAATATGCGAATAGGCCGTGGTGCCATTCAAAAGGTTGTTCATATCCGGACAAGGCTCCATGACATCTTTATGAGGATTATGCTTATAGATTCCCCGGGGAGTGGCAAAATACACCCGGTCTTCTATCTTCGCTATATACATATCACGTCCTACCGGGAAACCATCCTTCGCGCTATATTCCTTTATACGGACAGCTTTTGTCAAATCATTATCCAAATCCACACGGGTAACGTGGTCTGTATTATACACCCAAATCACCTTATCACTTTCCTGCTCAAAAAGACGGCAAGAATCGTTCACACCCTCAATCTTGCCAACCACCTGCCATTCTCCATTCTTTTTCCCAACCAAATAAATACCGTTATATACCCCGACATACATAAGGTCCGTACGTCCTGCCACAAGTTGGCAACACCAGGCGCCGGCAATATCCGTCACACGTTTTACGGAAGTACCATTGATAAGGAAAATACCACGGTCGTGCAGACAGAAGAGTTCATCACCTATACGGCAAAGGTTCCAGACCTGTCCGCTGGATTGGGGCATCGGACGGATATCCGGCAAATCGCCGTTCATCTGTACCGGATACGAGGTGTAATACAAACCCCGATTGGTACCTAAATAAAGATAACCGCCTTCTACCGCCGCCGTATATCCCGTGCCGTAGGAATAAGGATAGGAATAGAGATTCGTAAAAGGAGAACTCAGACAGACGTAGTCAATGCCGCTATCCAGACCGGCCCAGAGGTTTCCGGTCGTATCGAAGGAGACAGAAAGCACCGTATTGTTACGCAAGCCGTTGTTCTCATTGAAATATTTCAGTTGCATGGTGCTGCAATCCACCAGTACCAATCCTTTATGAATGGTTCCCAAGGCAATCTTATCATCCTTTTTGGCTACGCAAAAGACTTCATTCTCACGCATAAACTCTTCGGCACCGGTGACAAACGGTTCCATCGTACGCCCGTCACAATAGTAAAGTCCGTTGTATGCAGTCACCACCAGAACACCTTTCTTATAAGGTATAATGCCACGAATACGCTTGGAAGCCAACGCATCGGCACCCTGAAGAGGGAAAAAAGTGTTTCCAACCAAAAGCCATACGCCTCTGTCCGTACCGATGTAAAGAATACCATTGACCATATTGGAACAGTCTATCTTGGCATTCATTTCAATGGCGGTATATTTGCCGTTCAGGTACTTCACCACGCACCCGTCCCCTTGGAAATACAAGATATTGTCTGTCTCATGGATGCCCCACACATTTCCAAGAAAACGAACGGAACTCTCCAAAGTATCGGACATGCAATGATAGGCCAAAGAACCGTCCGTATCCGGTTCATAATAGCCGAATTCATTGATGCCCCCCACATAAATTCTTTTTTGGGTGGCAGAAGCCAGAACGGAACGCACATCGGAAGCATTGTTCAATGGAAACACATTCCAGACATTGCCATCAAATTGCACCATACCGTTCTTGTTGGCGAAATATACCCACTTGTCATCATAGGGTGCTATCTGCCAAGTCTGGGTCCCCTTACCATAAACACTTTTATCAAAATTGACGATAAAGCTATTCCAGCCGGCAATTGCTTCGACCAAAGGGGGAAAAAGAAAAAGGCAGAAAAAAAGGTAGAATGACAATATGTGTTTGTTCATGCGTATAATGACTATATAGTTAGTTGCACAAAAATAATGCTTATTTTCAAGGTAGCACACAATAGCCTATCTGTTTTTTTGTCCCCGATTATTATTTTCTTCTCAAATGGCAATCTTTTGCATAACTATACTTTAGATTCCGGTATACTAAGAAGTATTCGTCCGACGGCTGTTGAATTATCGTCCGACAGCTGTCGGACGATAATTCAACAGCCGTC
>ENA-OZXH01000891-OZXH01000891.1-human-gut-metagenome-genome-assembly--contig:-NODE-891-length-8251-cov-4.708150_pt1 | contig 8251 bp, 10 predicted proteins | sample MGYA00243542_ERZ654097 | MGnify/ENA primary metagenome ERZ654097 (study PRJEB26926, sample SAMN06165280) | human gut metagenome | biome: ENVO:00009003; feature: ENVO:2100002; material: ENVO:00002003...
GTATAAGAGACAGATATTTAGTATTCAACTACAATATAAAAAAAGTATGATTGTTCGCAAAGGGAGGGGAAAATGATAATATAATAGGATTCAGAATTACAGCCCGTGTTAGTATTAAACATTCCCAAAATGTCCACAACCATAAAACCTTTATCGAACATAAACAGTTTAATATATAAATATAAACAACGAACCAATATGAAAAATGTAGTACTCATAGGAGCCAGCGGTTTTGTAGGAACCGCCATCCTGAATGAATTGCTGAACAGAGGCCACAAAGTAACTGCCATTGTACGCGACCCGGCCAAGGTGACCGCCAGCAATCCGAACCTGAAAGTCGTTCAGGCAGATGTGACCGATACCGATGTTCTGATTGAGGCCAGTAAAGGTAAAGACGCCGTCATCAGTGCTTATAACCCCGGCTGGAAGAATCCCAATATATACGAAGAAACGCTGAAGAACTATCCGCTGATAGTGGATAGTGTGAAGAAGGCCGGTGTTGAGCGTCTACTTATCGTGGGCGGTGCCGGAACCCTGTTCTATGCTCCCGGAAAGATGGTGATGGATGCTGACGATGTTCCAGCCAAACTGTTGCCCGGAATCAAATCCCTCGGAGAATTCTATCTGAATACGCTTCGTAAAGAAAACGATATTGACTGGATATTCCTCTCCCCTGCCGCCAACATGACACCGGGAGAACGTACCGGAAAGTTCCGTATCGGAAAAGACGACTTAGTGGTAGATGTAAATGGAGACAGCAATATCTCCGTTGAAGACTATGCCGTGGCAATGGTAGACGAATTGGAACAGAAGCACCACCACAAGGAGCGCTTCACCATAGGATATTAAACAAGGCTATTTCAGAAAAGGATTTCTTTAAATTTCAAAACAGAATAAATGCCGGCAAATAAAGAATCACTCTTCTTTTTACCGGCATTTGTCTTTTTACCAAACTTAATTGAACTAACCCTATTTATTCTGCATTCTTTTTCAGCCATTCCAACCTGCGCATATCAGGCAGGTGCTTTACCTTGAAGTTCTCAAACTTAACATTAAACCCGCCTCCATCGGGACAGGCAGCCATAAACCCAACCTTCACCGGAATATTATCCTGCAACCATGCATTCCGCATCATCGTATAAGTCTTGTCATCGAACGAATAGAAGATTTCAACGGCATCCAGCCTGCGGACAGCTTTAATCCAAATATAAGGAACAGGTTTATCCAATGTGATTACGCTCCAGTCACTGGTCTTGTGAGTCACCACTGTACTCAGATTGAATTTTCCGTCTACAAACTCAATGCCTGCTTTGATGTAGTTTTCATGATCGATGCGCAACATCAGTCCCGCTTGGTCAAAGCGTGCCTTATAATCGCCAGTCACTTTCACTTTAACTTCAAATTCACCGCCATACGTTGCATAATAGAAAGGGGCGTCATCCACAGTAAAGCCATAATGAGAGATACGCCAATAATCACTCTGCGGAGTGACAAACATCGAAAGACTTTTATCCTTTATTTCCCACTGTTCAGGTTCGTTGAACCACTGCATTTTCTCCAATGTCTGAGCAAAAGAGGCTTGTACCCCAATCATCATCAACAGACTAAAAAGTAACTTTTTCATTTCTCGTGTTATTTTAATGAATTATTATTCTGATATATATTTAGCCCTGTCCGCTTCGGTGATCGTACGTAGCACCCGGCAAGGATTACCGACGGCCAGCACATTGGCAGGAATACTTTTTGTAACCACACTTCCGGCACCAATAATCGTATTATCACCAATCGTCACTCCCGGCAACACACAGACCTGGGCACCAATCCACACATTATTTCCAATAGTGATAGGATAGGCATATTCAAGCCCCTGGATTCTCTGTTCCGCATCCAAGGCATGTCCGGCAGTATAGAAACCACAGTTCGGAGCCACAAAAACATTATCACCAAATGTAACTTTAGCTCCATCCAGAATGACGCAATTCACATTCGAATAGAAGTTCTCCCCTATTTCGATATTATATCCGTAATCACAATAAAATGGTTGTTCTATCAAGAACGATTTTCCGGTCTTACCGAACAGTCGGCGGATAATGTTCTCCCGCTCCTTCTTTTGTGAAGGGCGCAAGCTATTCAGTTCATAACATACTTCTTTGCAAGCTTCCCTCTCCGACACAAGCTCTATATCATTATTGGCATCATACAATTTCCCGGCTTTCGCTTTTGCTTTTTCACTCTCCATAATTTATTGCACTTAAAATAAATAACCATTAGTTTTCATTACCTTTGCAAAGGTAAAGGCTTACAGATAAGTCGGCAATACTGATTAATAACCATTTTTCCATCTCCATACCGTATGGACATCGTAAATAAACTGAAGAAAGAGCTACTGAAACAAGCGTTCACCGAGGAACAGAAACAGACGGAACGCCTGAATGAGTGCAAACATATAGCTTCCATATATGCACAGACTGAAAATGCCATAGCAGTGTTGAGCGATATGAAAGCCAATATTAGTTATATTTATTACGGTGGAGTAGCCGAGAAACTGGGACTGGCAGAACGAAATACCGCCAAGACCATTCAGTCGATATGGGAAGAAGAAATATTCAGCCGCATTCATCCGGACGACTTACAGGAGAAACATTTGCAGGAGCTCCGCTTCTTCCACTTCCTGAAAAGTGTCCCGGAAAAGAAACGCCCGGACTATTACCTTATACACAATATGCGCATGCGCGATCATTCGGGCAGGTATGTACACATCTTGCACAGGATGTTTTATATAGCGAGCCACTCAAACGGAAGTGTATGGTTATCCTTATGCCTTTACAACTTTTCAATGGATACGTCGTTAAGTTGCACCATTCTTAACTCGGCAGACGGGCAAACTCTTGAACTGGAAAAGCAGAATTGCAACGACCTGTTGTCAGATCGGGAAAAAGAAATCCTGCAATTGATAAATAAGGGAAAAATGAGTAAGGACATTGCCCAGACATTATCCATTAGTATAAATACCGTAAACCGGCACCGGCAAAATATCTTGGAGAAACTTCAGGTAAACAATTCTATTGAAGCTTGCCGGATTGCTAAAGAATTGCACTTGTTATGATAAGAGAAGTAAGGCCGGAATTAATATTAACTCACTAAAGTACATTTATGAAAGCAAAATTCTTTTTAAGCTGTATGGCGCTGGCAATCTTGTTCAGTGCATGCAATACCACCAACCGCACCCCGAAGCAGAAGATAGAACAACAAATAGATTCCCTTCTGAAAGATAAAAAAGCTACGGTAGGCGTTGCCGTACTCGCCAATGATGAGACTGTAGCTGTTTATAATAATCAAATCCATTTCCCCCTGTTAAGCGTCTTCAAGTTTCATGTGGGACTGGCTGTTCTGGATAAGATGGATAAAGGACATATTGCTTTAGATAGTCTTATTGAAGTGAAATCTTCACAACTGAAGTCCAATACATACAGTCCGTTAAGAGATAAATTCCCCGATCAGGATATTACAATTTCTCTCGGAGAATTACTAAAGTACAGTATCTCACAGAGTGATAACAACGCATGTGATATCCTTATAGAATATGCCGGTGGTATAGATCAAGTAAACGAGTATGTGAAATCGTTAGGAATAAAAGATTGTAATCTTGCGGCAACAGAAGACCTCATGCATACCTCCGGAGATGCCTATCTGAACTGGAGTACTCCGGAAGAAGTAGTCAGATTACTGAATATAGCCGACAAGCAACCCCTATTTGGAACTCAATACAAAGACTTCCTTCAAGCAATCATGCAGGAAACTTCTACCGGCAAAGATAAGCTGAAAGGCCAGTTACCTGCCGACGTAATCGTAGGTCATAAGACAGGCTCTTCCGACCGGACTCCGGAAGGGATAAAGATTGCTGATAACGATGCAGGCTTTGTTATCCTGCCCAACGGACAGAAATATTATATAGCTGTCTTCGTCATGGAGTCGCAGGAAGCCGATGTAGATAATGCAGCTATCATCGCCAGTATATCCAAAATTGTATATGATACTTTAAACTCAGATATCCAATGAACAAGAACACTGATCCCCGCTGGCTCGAATGGGCCAAGGAATTACAATTCATAGCTCAGGCAGGGCTGACCTACTCCCGAGATCCCTTCGACATCGAGCGTTTTGAACGTATCCGGGAAATATCGGCAGAGATCATGAGCCATCAAAGCGATCTGCCGATAGAGAAAGTAAAAGAATTATTCTGCAATGAAACCGGTTTCCAAACACCTAAACTGGATACCCGTGCCGCCATCTTTAAAAACGGAAAAATACTTCTGGTAAAAGAAAAAGCCGGTGTATGGTCTATGCCCGGTGGCTGGGTAGACGTCAACCAAAGCATCAAAACCAATACGGAGAAAGAAGTCAAAGAAGAAGCCGGACTGGACGTAAAAGCCGTACGCCTGATTGCTTTGCAGGATAGAAACCTGCACAACGTGCCTCCTTATGCATACAATGTCTGCAAAGCCTTTGTTCTTTGCGAAGTAACAGGCGGAAGTTTTCAGAGTAATATAGAAACTACCGAAAGCAGCTATTTCTCTTTGGACGAAATACCTGCATTGGCCGAAGAAAAGAACAATAAAGAACAGATAACCATGTGTTTCGCCGCCTATCAGGATGAAAACTGGAAGGTGCCATTCGACTAAAAAAACCACTCGTAAAAAGTAAAGATATGAAGAAAGAAACCACCCCTCTCCGCCTGATTTATCCGCAATGGCAAGGCGGAATTGTAGATCACTGGATGCCGGATATTCCGGCAGAAGACTCTTCCAGAGGTTATTATTTAGGTGCCCAGTTACTGAACCTGCTGGCTCCGGACAGCAATCAGAAAACCGTGGAAGTTCCGGTATCTCTCGATATAAACGACAGAGCAACGGAAAAAGGTATCAACTCCCGTAACGTGATTGTCAAACAAAGCAAGGCTGCGCTCGATATACTTAACGAAAACAAACCGGACCGGATCATCACCCTAGGCGGAGAATGTTCGGTCAGCGTTGTTCCGTTCACTTATTTGGCTGCCCGATACCCGAACGATGTAGCCGTAGTCTGGATAGATGCGCATCCGGACATCAACCTGCCTTATGATGATTACAAAGGATATCATGCCATGGCCCTCACCGCTTGCTTGGGAATGGGTGACGAAGAGATTATGAACCTACTGCCCGGTAAGTTTGACGCTTCCAAAACATTAATCGTAGGACTGCGTTCATGGGACAAAGGCATGCAGGAACGGCAAAAGGAATTGGGCATAAAAGGTCTGGCACCGAAAGAAACAGCGGACAACAGTTCCTCCATTATGAAATGGCTGAAAAGTACCGGAGCTTCCAAGGTTGTCGTCCACTTTGACCTGGACGTGATAGATCCTGCCGACATGATAGCAGGCGTCGGTGTAGAACCGGACGGTATGAAGACCGAGGAAGTAGTCCGTGTGATTAACGATATTGCCTCCGAATATGACCTGGTAGGGCTGACCGTAGCCGAACCAATGCCACGTATCGCTATTAAAATCAGGAATATGCTGAACCAGTTGCCTTTATTAAAAGAGTAAAGGGTAAACCCGCTGGCGAAATTAATTCCTTCCTTGAGGATTATGAACAAAAATGTGATAAGGTGGTAGAGTGATAGCGGGATAACGCTCTGTGATATATAGCGCAGCCACTTTATCACCCTATCACTCTACCACCTTATCACTCCTTTATTCTTTTCCATACCGATATGAGGTTAAATGATGATTCATTGTATATTTCATCAGTTGACAATTATGCTTACAAAAAACTCGTAAATATCTTCCTTTCCCGCAGCTACTCCTCCGACTCGTTGAGTGAATCAGATTCAGTCAGGGACTGAATGCCTTTCACTCACTGACTGAATACCTTTCAGTCCCTGACTCATTGTCTCCCCATTCAGAAGGTACCTTAGAGGGGGTACGAAAAGTGACAAAACAAGAAATAAAAGAGATAAAAATTACATATAAAAAACATAGATTGATTCATTTTTGATGGGTAATGAGCTAAATGATATTTTAGCGGAGAGGTACCTGGTCAGGTTTGCTTTCAGCGTACAAGTAAGGCGTTTGTTATTATGGAGTAGAAACATTATTTGCATATTTGTGTCATTACAAAATATCAAAACCATGCATACGATATTGATTATTGAAGACGAACCAAGAGTAGCCAGCCTGCTCACACCTTTCGTAGCATCCATTCAGGCACTTCCATTGAGTTACTTCCCGTGGCTGGTGGGTATTCTGCTCTCCTATTGCGTGCTGACTCAATTGGTAAAGAACTGGTATATCAGAAAGTTTTCGGGTTGGTTATAAAAGAAAGCCCTGCTTTTCTTCTTTGTCAGACGATACTGGCGGATGAAGAAAGCAGGGCTATAGTATCAACAAAACTACAGTGTCATTATTCAGGAAAAGACTCGTCGCATACTTCGCTGACTTGTTCATAGGGAATACATCCATAGCTGCGGTCGTCCAGATATCGCAATGCTACATACGGTACGTCTGCCCCGGAAACATACATTTGCAATATAGATATGACCTCCGCCATACGCGAAGTGAATGAGCCATTTCGTTCATTATAAACCTTCACCCACACACGGTCTCCTCTTTTGATGGGAAGTTCTATATTCTTCATAAACAGTATAATTAATGCGTTTGTTGGAATTACTTGCATAGTAACGGCAAGCTACCATTTGATGCAGACCGGAAAGGCGTTTTCAGACGGTATCATTTTATGGTAAAAAGAAGTTTTCCTGATAATAAGGTACGTAAAGAAGCATTCCACTTTCAAAGGATAAAGCGGAAACACGATTCCTTTTGCCTGCTGGGGTAAAAAATCGAAAGCTGTATGTATCAGGGACTAATTTTAATATTGTTTTTGCTGTCCGATATAAGATTTATTCATATTTTGTTAGGGTTTGTTTGCTTTTCTGTCAAAAAAGACACAACTTTGTAGCTGCTATTTGCCGTTACTATGCAAGTAATTTCACCTCAACGAAGTGCCATACAGCATATTAAATCTGCCATCTTTCTTCTTTTTACTTTTCTTCACCAAGGAAATCACTTGCCTGTTTATTCTGTCTATCACCTCCGCATCAAACGGCTTCAGATAAGTCATCGTCACCCGAATGGACGAGTGCCCCAACGACTGGCTTATCAGTCCCACAGGTACACCACTATGATAAGCAAGTGTAGCCCATGTATGGCGTGCGGTGTACGAACTTACGGAAACACCGGGTAATAACTGTTTCATCAGCCGCGCCAACTCCCGGTTGAAATGCCGTAATGTTTCTTGATAGCGGTGGTGATGTTCCTCCATGAACAAGCCACCATGCAGCAACGGGAACAGATATTCCGAATCCGTCTTGTCCCTGTACTTCTGCAACAGCCTCATCGCATCGGGCGGCACATCCACCACCATCAGTTTCCCCGTCTTGTGCCGACGGTAAGTGATGCGCCTATTTCTTAAATCCGACTTCCGCAAGTGTGCCAAGTCAATGAACGGCATACCGCGCAACATGAACATCAGCAAGAAGTAGGTAAGCACTTGCTGTTGACGCAGTGTCAGCACACTAAAGTCCGTATTCCTGAGCTGCTCCATCTGCTCTGCCGTCAGCGCCCGCTTGGTACGCGACTCCACTTTCGTATAAACATCCTTGAACAGCACCGGATTGTACCCCTCTATGCCCGGTGACATCCAGCGATTGTATACCGCCTGCAATGTACGCATATAAGTGGAGATCGTGTTCGGACTGGACTGTTGTCCAGCCAACCAGTCCTCATACTCTTTCAGCCTCTCAGGAGTGAAAATCTCCTGCATGGACAGGGAAGCAGTGGTGTTTTTCGGACGCCTTTCCTCCGCACAAAACTTCTCATAGGAACGCAGCGTGCAAGCATAAACATGCATTGCCGGGAACTTTCCTTCCCGCTTCAGCATCCCGATAACTTCCGGCATGTAGAGCCGTAAGTCATCTTTCGCATTTTTTCTTTCTACACTCATAAAGCATTGATTTTAATTACATGATTCAAAAAACTGCTTGTACCACAGAACGTACGTGCAGTAGTAATGTTTACGGGCGCCAAAGATAAAGCTAAAGGAATCCGGCAAGAGAATATTTATAAATTATACAAATCTGGTATTGAATTTGATTTATAACGATGTAGTAATGAATAAATAGATACGCGGACGACACGGACAAGGCGGACGAACGC
>ENA-OZXH01000921-OZXH01000921.1-human-gut-metagenome-genome-assembly--contig:-NODE-921-length-7999-cov-4.971047_pt1 | contig 7999 bp, 4 predicted proteins | sample MGYA00243542_ERZ654097 | MGnify/ENA primary metagenome ERZ654097 (study PRJEB26926, sample SAMN06165280) | human gut metagenome | biome: ENVO:00009003; feature: ENVO:2100002; material: ENVO:00002003...
TTTTTTCTATGCTTTGCTTTTGACTTTTAACAGATTACATCTTTTATTGAAAAAAGTCAGAAAAAAATATGATGGAAAGATTTGCATAGTCCAAAAGTTTCCCATACATTTGCACCGCATTTGAGAAACAATGCAGGTTTAAGGAAGTGTGGGTGAGTGGCTGAAACCACCAGTTTGCTAAACTGACGTACGGGTAACTGTACCGGGGGTTCGAATCCCCCCGCTTCCGCAAACAGCCGGTGGATTCGTCTAACGGTTAGGACACATGCCTCTCACGCATGTAATACGAGTTCGATTCTCGTATCCACTACGGTAAAAAAAGCATAATGCACTCTTAGCTCAGCTGGTAGAGCAATTGACTCTTAATCAATGGGTCCAGGGTTCGAGTCCCTGAGGGTGTACAAGGTATAAGGCGGTTATCAAATAATGATGACCGCTTTTTTTATGCAATTAATTCTCATTCTCCGGGAATACTTCCTATCTTTGCACTCCGAAATCAATTAAAAGCGTAAACACATTGGATTGGTTATACAGTTTATTCGTTGAACATTCCGCTCTACAGGCGGTTGTGGTACTCTCGTTGATCTCCGCTATCGGCTTGGGACTGGGAAAAATACACATCTGCGGCATATCGTTAGGCGTGACGTTTGTGTTTTTTGCAGGTATCATTGCCGGACATTTCGGGTTGTCTATTGACCCGCAAATGCTGAACTATGCGGAGAGTTTCGGGTTGGTAATCTTTGTGTATGCGTTGGGCTTACAGGTCGGCCCCGGTTTCTTCAGTTCGTTCCGTACGGGCGGCGTACAACTGAATATGCTGGCTGTGGGGGTAGTGCTGATTGGTACGGTGATGACACTCTTAGGAAGTTACGGACTGGGAATATCGCTGCCGGATATGGTGGGAATTCTTTGTGGTGCTACTACTAACACACCTGCGCTGGGTGCTGCACAGCAAACTCTGAAACAGATGGGTATCGAAGCAAATACGCCGGCTTTGGGATGTGCGGTGGCATATCCGTTGGGCGTAGTGGGAGTAATTTTGGGCATTCTGATGATACGCAAGGCGTTGGTTCGTAAGGAAGACTTGGAGATCAAAGAGAAAGACGATGCGAACAAACCGTATATCGTTGCATTTCAGGTCCACAATCCGGCAATTTTTAATATGAGTGTGAAGGATATAGCTCAATTGAGTTATCCTAAATTCGTCATATCCCGTTTGTGGCGGGATGGGAATGTGAGTATTCCCACTTCTGAGAAAGTGATAAAAGAAGGCGACCGCCTGCTGGTCATCACCTCGGAAAAGAATGTGCCTGCACTAACCGTACTGTTTGGTGAGCAGGAAAATACGGACTGGAACAAGGAAGACATTGATTGGAATGCCATCGACAGCCAGCTGATTTCACAGCGCATTGTGGTGACACGTCCGGAACTGAACGGAAAGAAATTGGGTTCGCTTCATCTGCGCAATCATTATGGAATCAATATCAGCCGTGTATATCGTAGCGGAGTATTGCTGCTGGCTACGGCAGAGCTTACCTTGCAATTGGGCGACCGGTTGACGGTAGTAGGTGAGGTCGCTGCTATACAGAATGTGGAAAGAGTACTGGGAAATGCAGTGAAGAGCCTGAAAGAACCTAATCTCGTGGCTGTATTTGTTGGTATTATCCTGGGACTTGCCCTGGGTGCTATCCCTATTGCTATTCCGGGTGTAAGCACTCCGGTGAAGCTGGGATTGGCAGGCGGACCGATTATCGTAGGTATCCTTATCGGTACTTTCGGCCCCAGAATGCACATGGTTACGTATACCACACGCAGTGCGAACCTGATGCTTCGTGCACTGGGTTTGTCGCTTTATCTGGCTTGTCTGGGCCTGGACGCGGGCGCTCATTTCTTCGATACAGTCTTTCGTCCCGAAGGATTGCTGTGGATAGCTGTGGGCTGTGCGCTGACGGTAGTTCCTGTATTGATTATGGGAGTTATTGCTTTTCGTTGGATGAAGGTGGACTTCGGTTCGGTAGCCGGTATGTTGTGTGGAAGTATGGCGAATCCGATGGCATTGAATTATGTGAATGATACCATTCCCGGTGATAATCCTTCAGTTTCTTATGCTACGGTTTATCCTTTGTGCATGTTTCTGCGTGTGATTATCGCACAAGTGCTGTTGATGTTCTTTTTAAGTTGATAGTGAAGAGTTGGGAATGTTGAGTTGAGGATTGGGAACGTAGAGTTGAGGATTAGAAACGTAGAGTTGAGGTTTGGAATGAAGACACAAGCCCATATATAATTTGTAAATTGTAATTTGTAATTAGATATCATGAGTAATATTACCCCTGAAAGCATCATGAGCGACTTGCGTTATTTGCAGTTGCTGTCACGCAGTTTCCCTACAATTGCGGATGCCAGTACAGAAATAATCAATTTGGAAGCTATACTGAACCTCCCGAAGGGGACAGAACACTTCCTGACCGATATTCATGGTGAATATGAAGCCTTTCAGCATGTGTTGAAGAACGCTTCGGGAGCCGTGAAGCGAAAAGTGAATGAAATCTTCGGGCATACCCTGCGTGAAAGTGAGAAGAAAGAGATATGTACGCTGATTTACTATCCCGAAGAGAAGCTGCAACTGATTAAAGAACAGGAGGCTGACCTGGACGACTGGTATCTGATAACATTGAACCAGCTGGTGAAAGTTTGCCAGAATGTATCTTCCAAATATACACGCTCAAAGGTACGCAAGGCACTTCCGGCAGAATTTTCGTATATCATTCAGGAATTGCTGCATGAGTCGAGTGTAGAGCCTAATAAACATGCCTATATCAATGTGATTATCAGCACTATCATCTCTACCAAGCGTTCAGATGATTTCATCATCGCAATGTGTAATCTTATCCAGCGGCTGACGATTGATTCCCTGCACATCGTAGGAGATATCTACGACCGTGGTCCAGGAGCGCATATCATTATGGATACACTCTGCGATTATCATAACTTTGATATCCAGTGGGGAAACCATGACATTCTTTGGATGGGAGCAGCGTCGGGTAATGACGCCTGTATTGCCAATGTGATCCGTATGTCGATGCGTTACGCTAATCTGGCGACATTGGAAGACGGGTATGGCATCAACTTGCTGCCACTTGCCACGTTTGCCATGGATACCTATGCGGATGATCCCTGTACAATCTTTGCACCGAAGATGAACTTCGCAGATGGTAACTATAACGAGAAGACTTTGCGGTTGATTACCCAGATGCATAAAGCCATTACGGTGATACAGTTCAAACTGGAAGCGGAGATTATAGATCGTCGTCCTGAGTTTGGCATGCAGAACCGAAAGTTGCTGGAAAAGATTGATTTCGAGAAAGGCGTTTTTGTGTACGAAGGAAAGGAATATCCGCTTCGCGATACCAACTTCCCGACGATTGATCCGGCTGATCCGTATCGCCTGTCAGATGAGGAACGGGAGTTGATTGATAAGATTCATGCTTCGTTCATGAACAGTGAAAAGCTGAAGAAGCACATGCGCTGTTTATTTACGTATGGTGGTATGTATCTGATTTGTAATAGTAACCTGTTGTATCATGCTTCGATGCCTCTGAATGAAGATGGCAGTTTCAAGCGTGTCCGCATCGGAAAGAAAGAATATTGGGGTAAGAAATTATTGTGTAAAACGGATCAGCTGATACGTACAGCTTATTTTGATGAAGACGGTACGGAGGAGAAGAGTTTTGCGCTGGATTATGTGTGGTATATGTGGTGTGGCCCAAATGCTCCATCGTTTGACAAGGATAAGATGGCAACGTTTGAACGCTATTTCATCGGAGATAAAGAACTGTCTAAGGAGACCAAAGGATATTATTATACTTTGCGTAACCGTGCGGATATTTGCGAGCGTATTCTTGCGGAATTTGAGGTTACAGGTCCTCATTCACACATCATTAACGGGCATGTGCCTGTGAAGATTATCAAAGGTGAGAAGCCGATAAAAGCAGACGGTAAACTGCTGGTGATTGACGGTGGATTCTCTAAAGCATATCAGCCGGAAACCGGAATTGCCGGATATACGCTGGTATATCATTCACATGGCTTACAGCTAGTGCAGCACGAACCGTTCCAAAGCCGTCAGAAAGCAATAGAAGAGGGACAGGATATCAAATCCAATACTTTCGTCGTCGAGTTCAATTCACAACGCATGATGGTGAAAGATACCGATAAGGGAAAAGTACTGGTAACGCAGATACAGGACCTGAAGAAGTTGCTGGTAGCGTATAGGACGGGATTTATAAAGGAAAAGAACTGAATACTGAGTATTAGGTATTGACTGCTACACATAATGTATTGACAAATGTTTAAGACCTAATAACGTAAATGACTCATTATTTCGGGTTATGAGGGAAAGTTGACCAGGGGACGAGTTGACCAGGGGACAAGGTGCCATGCGGCATAGGAGCATTGCGCAGCCCCTTGTCCCCTTGTCAACTTGTCCCCTTGTCAACTTCCTTTCTTTCCCGGTTATGCGCCAATTCTTATATCGAATTTACGTTAATACTTAGTATTTAAACAGCACCACTCCTCCTTCCAGAATCACTCCTTTATCGTAAGTAACTCCCTTGTTGTAGTAGCGGCTGCCGCCGTAACCACCGGTGACAAATATACCGAGGCGGTCTGTTAAGCGATATTCCAGATTGACGCGTGCCTGGAGGGCATAGAGGCGTGCAGGGAAACCGTAATCTTTATTCTTGAAGTTTTCGATGTGCTGGAAGCCCAGGTCACCGCTGATGAACAACTGCTTGTACAAAGGTAATTCGAGACCGGCACGATAGAAGAGGGAGGCGGAAAACTTATCGCTGAAATCCAGATAATGTGTACCACCGCCTAAGATGGTATAGAACAACTTGTTCTTGAAACGGGCACCTACATTCAGCTTTGTAGTGTTTCCTCCGAAAAGCATTAGCTGTACTTTCGTATCCGGATTGGCATTTACCAGACCTAACTGGAAGCCATCGAAGTTCTCCTTATAGTAATTGAATAATCCAATTTGCAATCCTTTTCCGCTTTTTGCCATGTTCATGGGGGCAAGTTGTGCACCGGTAAAACTTCCGCCTACCACGTTACCGAGTCCGGATATTTGCATACCGTGCATGTCTTCTCCTGTGATGTTACCCAACCCGCTGATTTGTATGCCTCGCAGACTTTGGCCTACAATATTCAGAAGCCCGGAAGTGGTGATGCCATTGAAGCTCTCACCTGCAATATTGGCTAATCCTGCCAGGTGCACACCCGAAGAGTTTTCACCGCTAATGTTCAGCAGACCACCTATGATAACACCACTGGTGTTGTCTCCTGTTATATTGGTGAGCCCCGAGAAAATGACACCTTGTGCATGATTTCCCGTGATGCCGACTAAACCGGATATGGATACGCCACTGAGATTATTCCCATTCACGTTACTGATACCGGCAATCTGGACGCCTCGCATACTGCCTCCTACTAAGTTGGCAAGTCCTGTGATTTGTACACCGTTCATGTCACGCAACACCACTCCACCCAGTAGATTGATACCCACGCCGTTCAGGCGGTTCATGGAGGAAAAAAGACCGAGGTTGAGGCAGGTACTGCCGACAGTATCAGTCTGCTGTGTAGACATGTTCTTCCACAAGGATAGGTTGATGCCGACAGGCTCTCTGTCTTTCTTTGTTGTTGACGGACTGTCAGTGGTCTGTGCAGGGAGTGTACCCGCAACCATCAGTAATGCAATAATGGATGGAAATAATCGTCTCATTGGTTTCAATCTTTAATTTCGTCCGGCCAAGGGGCTAATTTGCCGGTGGCACGAAGCGTAGGACGCTGTGCATCTACCGACCGGAGATAGTTACTTAATTTCTGTGCTAATTTCTTTACGATACGCGGATTCTTTATAGCCACGTCGTTTTTCTCGCTGATATCTTCCGGAATATTAAACAGTTCACGTTTACCGTCCGCAAAGTAATATACAAGTTTCCAGTCACCGGAGCGGATGGAGCAGGTAGCCCCAATACCCGGGCCCGAAGGTCCCCAACTATGGGGATAGTGCCAATAGATATCACGATCCTTGACTTTGCCCTTTCCTGTCAACAACGGCATAAAACTGATACCATCCCGTTTTTGCACGGTAGTGTACTTCTGGACGCCTGCTATCTCAAGAATAGTCGGGTAGAAATCTTCAATCATCAGATAATCTCCACATTTCGTGTCCGGAGCTACTACACCGGGCCAGCTCACGATCATCGGTTCGCGTACACCGCCCTCGTAAGCGGAACCTTTTCCGCTGTTAAGCGGGTAATTCTGTGTATGCAGTTCTCCGGCACGGGTATGTGCAGCCAGTCCGCCATTATCGGACATGAAGAGAATGACTGTATTTTCTGTCAGATGGTTGCGTTCCAGATAATCCATCAGATCTCCCAGACTTTTATCCATCCCTTCAATGAGGGTGGCATAGGCGGCCTCTACGGGTGGAAGTCCTTTATCCAGATATTTCTGATAGAAGCGATAGTCCGGTTGTATAGGCGTATGAATGGCATAATGAGCCATATATAAGAAGAATGGTTCATCTTTCTGTTGTGCGCTATCCAAAGCCTTCATCGCTTCCAGTGTAAGTGCTTCGCTGAGGAAGGTGTCCGTGCCATGATATTTTTCCAATCCCGGAACTGCTGCCAACGGACTTTTCCCGTCCGGCTTATTACCGAAATTATTCTTGCCGTAGTAACTGGCCGGTGAACCGGCAGCGTGTCCGGCTATGTTTACTTCAAAGCCCATCGTCAGCGGATCAGCTCCCGGAGTATCATTGGCTCCAAAGTGGGCTTTACCGCAATGAATGGTCTGATATCCGTTCTCTTTAAGCACTTGTGCAAGCGTAGTGACTTGTGTAGTGCGTTCGATTCCCGGTTCCTGACAAATACCATTCACATTCCATTCCGGATAGATCATCACAGAGTCCGGTTGTTCATGCGTTGTATTTTTGCGTAATGTCCAACTTGTCACACGATGCCGCGCGGCATTCATCCCTGTAAAAAGACTGACCCGGGTGGGGGAGCTGATACTACAAGCGTATGCTTGTGTGAACATCTTCCCTTGTGCCGCCAGGCGTTCCATATTCGGCGTGTGGTAAGTGTCGTTGTAATGCGTTCGTTGAGTCCAGAAAGGCAGCGAAGTATCCTGCCATCCCATGTCGTCAACCAAAAACAGAACTATGTTCGGACGTTGCTTTTCTTTCGGCGCTCCCTTTGCCGGAGATGCCGCAATCGCTTCTCCTGCCATACCACACATGGGCAATATGGCAGCAGACAGTAATAATTCGTTTTTCATTTGAGATGATACTTTATAAAGGTTAGTTTCTTTTTCTTATCCCTTCGCCTCTTGGTATAAGAACCGTTTGATGGAACGTTTGGGCGTTTTCTCAAATTCTTCGGGATAGATTTTCATTTTGAATATCTGGCTGTATGCCGGAAGCTCTGCGTTTAACGCAACGCGGTTTTCTTCCATGACACGTTCGATGTCCGTAGTGGTCAGACCATGCGCAAAAGCATCGTCAAAGTCAGGATATACCAGTCCGACAAGCTTTTCATTTTGCTGTACGATGATGCTTTCGGCAACATACGGCAGGTTGTTCAGTTTGTCTTCTATTTCTTCGGGATAGATATTCTGTCCGCTGGCACCGAGCAGCATGTTCTTGCTGCGTCCCTTGATGGTTACATTGCCCTCGGCATCCATCAGCGCAAGGTCACCGGTGTGCAACCAACCGTCTGCATCAATAGCCTCACGGGTGGCTTCTTCATTTTTATAATATCCCAGCATGACGTTAGGTCCGCGGCATACGATTTCTCCCGCTATGTTTTCCGGATCAGGAGAAAGGATTTTCACTTCCATACGGGGGACGGCCTTACCGCAGGAACCCGGTTTGAAGCGTGACCAGTCTTCGTAACAGATGATCGGCCCGCTGTCTCTTATACACATCTGACGC
>ENA-OZXH01000925-OZXH01000925.1-human-gut-metagenome-genome-assembly--contig:-NODE-925-length-7986-cov-4.662338_pt1 | contig 7986 bp, 10 predicted proteins | sample MGYA00243542_ERZ654097 | MGnify/ENA primary metagenome ERZ654097 (study PRJEB26926, sample SAMN06165280) | human gut metagenome | biome: ENVO:00009003; feature: ENVO:2100002; material: ENVO:00002003...
TTCTAGCTTCGTCGGCAGCGTCAGATGTGTATAAGAGACAGCATATAGACAAATCACAAAAAAATAATCCAAAAATGTAAACCCAAGTGTAAACCCTATCGAAGCGTTTCGTTTTTGCAACAAAGAAAATGTAAACCCAACTTGTAAACCCAAGTGTAAACCCTTTCAATTTTCCGACTGTTCAAACCGTTCAAATAAGTAGCATCCTTTCATTGATGTACTATTCCGACACGAATACAAAAAAAGCCGCAAAAAGCGGCTTTATAGACGTTCTAAGGCTGTTTCAGTCCTTTCTGGTAGTCTTTATCAAGTGAGACTGGATAATCATTGCACGTTTCGTGTATTTTACAGCTCCATCGGTCAAACCGGCATGCAACAGGCTACTTTTGGTGATACCGACCTGCTTCTCCGTCAGATTTTCGAATATGGCAGAAATACTACCGAAATAGAGGTTTTTCTTTTCATAAATCAGATGCACATGGATAACTTTAGTCATAATTATATAGCATTTATTTGACTACAAATATACCAAATATTATCTATATGGAATAATTTGGATAAAATAAAAAAGGGAAGCGCGTCAGGCATTCCCCCACTCCACTTGCATAAACCGATCCGTTTGACTATCTTTGTATATGAGAGCTGATCTGGAAAGGTTCATGGAGAATAACCGGTGAACAAACCCGAAATCTCCCCTATCCTACCTTCAATGTAAAGCAATCCATTTGAACGGCGTTCAAACGAGGCTAAAATGTAAGCCCAATGTAAAGCGATGTAAACGTTTCGTTTTTCCAAGTCACTCTCCCCTACTTCATCATAACGCTTTGACAACCAAAGCAATCAGTCATTTTCAAGCCGACCACATATTGACACGTTTCGTTTTTCCCCCCTTACCAGCAACGGTCCCCATACCTGGTCACTACCCGTCATAAACACATCCGCTTGAAGCGACTCCAACTCCTCCATTGAATAGCAACGGGGAGTCAGCTTTAGATACCGCCTACGCATTTTATCGAAACGTAACGCCGCTATTTTCTCACCCGGATACCGCAAAGCCACGTATGCCATACGTTTAAACAAACTGTTTTTCCATAATGATTTTCCTTGCAGCGATGTGAGAATTCCTTGCAGTCCCACCTCATCGCGTTTCCAATAATCAATAATCTCACACTGATGTCCCAAAGATTCAATCACCCGGAGGGTTGCAATGGACTGCAACAACGAACCGTAATTATTGGGCGTATGTCTGGTAATCACTTTAATTTGCATCGTTAAAAAGAATGAAGGGTTATTTTAGTATTCTGTTTCTTAAATCGGGCAGTTTAGCAAGAGTCCGATAGCAGATAATGGGTAAGCGAGGCAGCATTTCCACCACCATGCGCAACAATCTTTGCTGCCTCCGTTCCGCACGGACTGCACGGACATAACGTTTCTTACAAGGTCTTCCCCTGTAGGCCGGCTCGGTCACTTGTTTGCGCCACACATCCTTGAGCGAAAGTGCAGGCTCCACTTCGGAAAATGACCGGGGTTCCAGATTCAGGGAAACACATTGTTGAAGCAATTCATCCCCCTTCTGAGTATGAACCGTTACCAAAGTCTCTCCCAACTCATTGTGCGAGCAGATAGTCCAAGGATCCATCAGCGTGATGTCCGCTCCTGCTTCCATACCAAAAGAATCCCCACAGATGCCGCATCCAGGCACCGTCCACAATCGTTTACCGAACGGGATTTGAGCTGCCCTGGAATAGGGCAGCTCAAATCCGTCCACTCTCACGATTCCCGGCCAACCATCTCCGCGATAGCGGGGTCGGAATTTTAAATTTGGAGGAACGGACGTACCCATCATCTTAGCCAGGAAACGTGTGGAGTCCAGTGTTTTCTGTTGCTTACAAAAGATACACACCCGGACAACCTCATCGCATTTATCCTTTATGATGGAGTTCAAGGCTCTCAACTGGCAGGCCGTCCCCACTAACATCAATCGCTTGCAAGGTTGAATCCGGTCAATTTCCGTGCAAGCCATCACGGAGTGATACACGGAATTTGGCATATCTCCGAATGAAGGAATATGCTCACGGGTATAAAACTCACCTTGGGCAAAAGGGAAAGAATCTGTACACTTCAACGAATAAGCCCCGTCTACCATGCCATTCTTTAAGGAATCGATGATCAATGTTTTACATACACCACCCGAAGAAGATTCCCTACGGATACGGTTGTCCGCATGATATCCCAAGTAGTATTTCTTTTGTGCAAAGCCATCAAAATAGCCTTCGTAACCATACTCTTTGTTAGCCGGACAACTTCTCACACATTTGCCGCAAGCGATACAAAGCGCAGCATTTATCTTTATATCGTGCAACCCGTCATGCCGCAAAGATAATGAAATGGCATTTTCAGGACACACCGCATAACAAATGCCGCACTGCTGGCACCGGTCAAATGTATAAGACAGTTTTTTTTGATTTAGTTTTAACATGGCAAAGAAGAATATATAGACCTATTTTCTTGAAAGCAAATAGCCGGCAGGCATAAACGCCAGCACAAGGCATTTGCCGATAAACGAATACACGTCAGTGATGAGTGTACGATAGAAACACTCCATGGTAGCTTCACGTTGATAAGCAGAAGTGAAAATCGTCATCCAATGCACATCGGCAGAAAATGCTTTTTCACTCATGCACGTCCATACAGATTGTTTGTTTTGACTCTTCATTGTAACTTTTATTTTATCAATTTTAAATTATCTTTCTGGTCATTCTCTCCTCACATTATTTATCTGCGTACGAATATTACCCGTGGACGTCCCCGACTTGAACGTCAGGAACTGCTGGAGCGCCTCTATGAAATCCTTGCTTACCATACGTTCGGCAGTAAGGATGGTATGCTTATGCATATCATTCACCACAAGGTTCGCCAAGTCCGATGCACTGCGGCAATCAGCTATGCGGCGGATGATATCATTCAGTTCCCAGTCATCAGAGTAGTAAATGCACAACGTGCCACGGGCAATACGCACTGCCTCATCCTCCTCTTTCTCTTCCATACCATTGTTCTGTGTTCTCACATGGGCGAACTCAGCACCATAAAAATTTTGCACTACCTCTGTAGCGTTGGGCAGTATTTGATTGTTACCGCCATGAATGTTGATAACAACACTTGCCCTCGCAGTATTTTGAGATTCTTTAGTCTCGTTTTTCATTATCGTTTTATCTTGATTTCTAATTATTCCCGATTATTTTAAATCATAGAGTGATTATTTTAAATCGCTATTGTCCTCCTGAAAATTTACTCTGTACTTTGCAGACACAAAATTCTACGCTACACATTATGAATAAAGATTTTTTTAAATCAAGCAACCCATCGCGCTTCCACTCCCTGCGCGACACCCGGCCTGAACCCACCACCTGGCAGGTTCTTTTCAAGGAGATAACCAACAGCACCCACACCGCTGCCACCCGTCATTACCGCGCCCATCTGGCCACGCTGTCCGACATCGAGGCGACAGGCGACGCGCAGCAGCTGGAGCAGTGGAAGCTCACCAAAAGCAACATGAAGAACGCACAGCCGGCATTCATCCCCTCCGTCCTGCTGGAGGGAGGGAGAACCTACGCCCATGTCAAGGGATTCACGGGATTTATCATGGTGGACATAGACGGCATCCCCCCCGAGCGATTCGCCGCCATCCTGACTTTGGTAAAGGAGGATATTCATTCCTTTTTGGTGTACATCACCATCTCGGGATGCGGCATCCGGGTCATCAGCCACGTGGAGGGCGGAGTGACCAAGGCCAACTACCGCATGGTATGGGAGTGGGTGAACGACCATTACGCTCGCCTGTGCGAAGTGGAGATTGACGGACAATGCAAGAACGCCACGCGCATGTCGGTCCTCTGCCACGACCCCGAAGCCCTGCTCCGCCCCGAAGCCTCCTCCTTCCACACCAGCGGAATGAAGCCCCGCGAGAAGCCGAAGCGCGGCACTGCCGTGACCGTGACGGCAGAACGTGCCTACAAGATTATCCGTGCACAGTTGGAAGAGGAAGGAATAGCATACGCACCGGGCAGCTACAACGACTACGTAAGCCGTTGTTTCTATCATACCAACCGCTACGGTGTTCCGCAGGCGGACGCCGAGGCATGGGCCCTCCGGACTTTTCCCGATTATCCGCGCGAGCAGCTGCTGCCCATCGTAAAAAGTTGTTACTCGCTCACGATGGAGTTCAACACCGTTCCCCTGCCCCGTTCCGTCCGAAAAAAGGAGAAAGAGAATGATTCCTCTCATAAGAAGGCCACCGTGGAGGAGATGGAGGAGTTTATCAACGGCTATATGAAGTTCCGGATGAACATGCTTACCCACCAGATTGAGACACAACTGATTGCTGATGCGTACACCGACCGTCCCGAAGCTTCCGCCTGCCACTGGCAACGGCTCACCGACCACATCGAGAACTCCCTGTGGTGCGCTATGCAACACCATGGCATGGCGGTCAACCTGAACGAGCTGCATACGCTGCTCGGCAGTGATTTCGTCAAGGAATATCATCCGTTGAAAGAGTATCTGGACGGTCTGCCGCCCTGGGACGGAGAGACCGACTACATCGGCCGGCTGGCCGCCATGGTGCATGTCAAGGAAAGTCCGCACAGTCCGTTGCAGCAGGACAAAAGCCGGGAACGGAACGACCTCTCCGAAACTCCCGTCCGCTTTGCCGACATCCTGAAACGGTGGATGGTGTCCATGATTGCCGCCGCCCTGAACGAGACCGTGGTGAACCAGGTGATCCTCACCCTGATAGGGCGGCAGGGCAGTTACAAGACCTCGTTCATGCAGCATATCCTGCCGCCCGTATTGTCCGAATATTACACCACAAAGAGCAACTCTAGCCGCATGACCAAAGACGACCTGTTCACCATGACCGAGAACCTGGTGATCAATCTGGAGGAGATCGATACCATGCCCCCCTCGGAGCTGAACCAGCTGAAGGCGATGGTGACGCAACGCTACGTGGACGAGCGCCGAGCCTACGGACGCAACAAGGTGCACCTGCCCCATGTAGCCTCGTTCGTAGCCACCGGGAACAACCTCCAGTTCCTCACCGATGACACGGGGAACCGGCGATGGCTGCCCTTCGAGGTGGAGGACATAGACAGCCCGTGGGAGGCGGACATCCCCTACGAGGGCATCTACAGCCAGACGTACGCGCTCTACCAGGATGTAAATTTCCGTTACTGGTTTACCGATAAAGAGATCCAGCAGCTGCGCGGCCATGTGCAGCAGTTTGAGGTGCCCCGTCCGGAGTACGAACTGATCCTGACCTACTACCGCAAGCCCGTGGGGCTGGAACGGGGAGTCTATACCACCAGCAGCCAGATCATCGGTCGTTTCGGCAACACCTCGCTGCGGCTGAGTCTCCAGAAGGTGGGCCGTGCCATGCGCGAGCTGGGCTTCCGGCAAGTAAAGGCCTCCAACGCAAACTATTGGGTGGTGGTGGAGCGCACTACCGAGGAGGTACAGCACTTGCTGCCGGCCGAAGCGGAACAGGCGGATCCCCCCGGCGAAAAGCCTTCCGAGGAGAATACCGAACTCCCCTTCTGACACCCTTAGTGGAGGATATGGAGGATATTTTTCAAACTTTCCATTATATGAAAGTAAGAAGTATCTTCCTTTAAAGGAAAGAATAATAAGTATATCATTTATATAAGTTATATAATATCCCTCCATATCCTCCACTAAAATTGATATTCAAGCATTTACAAAAAAACAATTCAAGAGCCATGAACAAACAAGAACTCGCCCTGCAATATTTTCCCGATGCCACTTCCGCCACCGCCGTGCGCCACCTTACACGCTGGATAGCCCGTTGCCACCCCTTGGTCGAAGCCCTCACCGGAACCGGCTACCAAAGCCGGAACCGCACCTTCACCTGGAAGCAGGTGACCCTGATCCGCCAGTACCTGGGCGAGCCATCCGCCACACCCTGACCCCATTCCGAAAGAAATTTTTCCGTAGACGGACATAAACAGACATAGACGGACACTGCGATTTTGAGGGGTGATACCTTTGCACATGTCAAAGAGATGCGACGGACAGACTAAGTCTGTTCAGCGGACAAGCTAAGTCTGTTCAACGGACAAGCCAAGTCTGTTCAGCACATTCTCCAAGACCTGCCGGCCCGGTGGATATTCCGGACAGTCCGCTACAGCCGCGCAGTGACTGAGTGTTTAACCATTAAAAACAAACCGATTATGTCGATCAATTACAGTATTGCCATGCTTGGCAACCCCATCGATGAGGATGCGCCCAAAAAGGCCTACGCCAAGTCACAGTACACCAACATCCTGACACTGGACAAGTTTGCCGGGCACATCGCCAGCCACGGATCCAAGTACAACCGCGCCGACATCTATGCCGTGCTGATGCAAACCGTGGACTGCATGCGTGAAATGCTGCTGGAGGGAAAGCGCATCGAGATGGGCGACCTGGGCGTGTTCAGCATCAGCATCCAGAGCCGGGGGGGCGGAAAACCTGGAAACCTTCAACCCCGCCATACACATCGAACAGCTCAACGTGAACTGGACTCCCGGCGACCGGTTCCGAAACTTACTAGAGGACGCCGTGTTCAACCTCGTGCCCTCGCGCCGTGCCGCCAGAATCCTGCTGAAGAGCATCAAGGCGGGCGAGACCACCGTGGACCTGACGGGAGGAGAAGGAGGAGGCAACGAAGCCAACCAGCCCACCGAAGGACAGGTGTGACCCGGCCGGGACGGACTGCATGTCCGTCCCGGTAATTTCCCGAACTCTTATGGAGAACTAAAATTTAAAGAATAATGAGCGAAAATAATAAAATCACATGGCAGAAGGTTCTTCAGGCCATCATCCAGGCGGCAATCGCCGCCCTCACCGCACTGGGCATCACCAGCTGCACAACCTTTCCTTTCAGCCTATGATAGAGGAATCCTTCCCCCTGTTCACCGCCGATGAGGAAGTGGCGAGCGAACGAGAACTGCTGAAAAGCGTCGAGGACGGACCGTACATGCAGGAGGTGAAATATATCATCATCCACTGCTCCGCCACCCGCGAGAACCGGGACTTCACCGTAGAGGACCTATTGCGCTGCCACCGCCAGCGCAAGTTCCGCACCATCGGGTATCATTTCTACATCCGCCGCTCGGGCATCATCACCCAGCACCGCAAGCTGAAGGAAGTGGGCGCGCACTGCCGCCCCTGGAACCGTTGCTCCATCGGCATTTGCTATGAGGGTGGTCTGGATGCGGAAGGCCACCCGGCCGACACGCGCACGCAGGAACAATGTGAGCAGCTGCTGTTGTTGCTGATGAAGCTCAGGAAACTCTTTCCGGACGCGAAGATCCGCGGACACCGGGACATGCGAGGAAGCATTCCGAAGGCGTGCCCTTGTTTTGATGTGGAAAGTGAATATGGATTTCTGGAAAAGTAAATTTATTTTTATTGAAAGGCTAAGGCGGACAAGTGGCGTTCTGTCTTAGCCTTTTGTTCTAATTTTTACAATGCTTCCGGAGTCTTTATATAAGATATCATCTGCAGAATGTTCCGCCGAGCCTGATTGAATTTTGTTGTTTCCATCCTATTGATAAATTTCTACCTCAATTCCTAACTCATGCAAAGAAACAAATCCCATTCGGGCATTCCTAATCGGCATTGTCTTTTTACGATTTGGGGCACCCACAGACTATTTTCTCATACTCCTGCAAGTAGGCCCGTGCCGTGACACTCACATCATACGTATTCCTCACATAGTCCTTCGCTTCATCGGCTTTCGTCATCGCTTCACCATAATTTTCCTTGATAAAGACTATCTGACGCTGCAAGTCGTCGGCATCTCCATTGGCAAAAAGCCAGCCATAGCGGCTGCCTTGTGTCACCTCGGCAGGTCCCTGCCCTTCACTTACCAATACAGGTACGCCTGCCGCCATAGCCTCCGCGACTGTCAGGCCGAAACCTTCCCAA
>ENA-OZXH01000978-OZXH01000978.1-human-gut-metagenome-genome-assembly--contig:-NODE-978-length-7578-cov-4.761797_pt1 | contig 7578 bp, 5 predicted proteins | sample MGYA00243542_ERZ654097 | MGnify/ENA primary metagenome ERZ654097 (study PRJEB26926, sample SAMN06165280) | human gut metagenome | biome: ENVO:00009003; feature: ENVO:2100002; material: ENVO:00002003...
CTTCTAGCTTCGTCGGCAGCGTCAGATGTGTATAAGAGACAGGATATGGGACCAGAATTTGAAGAAATTGAAAAGCTGATGTAAAGTATAAACTTGAAAAACAGCTATCCCAAAGCTGTCTCAAAATAGTTTATTTTGAAGTGAACCCTAAAAGTTTTTTGTCTAACTTTTAGGGTTTATTTTATATGATTAAGTACACATACCGTATAAGCCGCACCGCACTTGAGGGCTGGGGACGTTTAACCCGCAATAAAATAAAGGCTACACGCCACTCCGTACACACAGGGGCAGGACCGCCAAAAGATATGGGTAGACCTAAGAAGTTGGCTTTAATTATGCAAGAAAAATATTAGTGTCATATATTAAACATAATCTTTATTATTAATTTGAAATGCTTGCGTTATTTATTTTAGCTTGGGCGTCCATAAATAACTAACAACGGTGTATCAGAATGAAAAATCATCTTCCGAGCAATACCTGGATTAAATAAGCGAGAGAATATATTGCGTTTATAAGTAGTCAACGTAATTATATCAATATGATTAGTTTTTATGTAATTATCTAAGCTGTTCAAGAAATCATCATTCATCACAACATCATAATGAATTTCCAGGTCCGGATACTGTTTTTGAAAATATTCCTTAATACCACCTAATTTAATTTCATTCCAAGTGTCCTTAACATCTGACAGATGAATCAAAGATACAGAGAAATGAAATGGCTTTAAAGCAGCAATCAAAGAATCGAATGCAATTAAATCCCGTTGATCAAAATTAGTGATAAATGCAATACGTTTAGCTTCTGCCAACTGTTTAAATGGAGTATTCTCGGGAATGGCTAAAACTGGTACACGGCTTCGCTCAATTACCTCAGCAGTTACACTACCAATTAAATCTATATCTTTCTGATTTTTACCACGAGTCCCCATAATCACAATACGTGGCCGATATTCCTTCGAATAACGAAGAATTTCCTCTTCTGGAATACCTTCACGCAATACACAACTATATTTTACATTCGGAAACTCTCCTGAAGCTACTTTTGCTTTTACCTTGTCAGATAAAGTATTTAAGTCTGCATGAACTTTTTGTAATATATTTTTTACATTTTCATCATCTGTTAACTGATAATTAAAAACGTCTCCATAAGGTAATGACGTGGTATAGATTGGTGTAAAATAAACATGAAGTAGCACAACTTCCGCTCCCATATTCTGAGCAAAATTAAAACCAAACTCACATGCCTTCATTGAATAATTAGAAAAGTCTACAGGAATTAAGACCTTATTACTCTCCTTTTCTACTTTGGGTGACTTCCCTCCCACTACCTCTTCAGAAAGCCAAGCAGAGCTCTCAGTTATCTTCAATGCACGCGGTAGATCGCTTTCTTTTATACGTAAGCGCACACCTGAAGACACTACAGGTTGTATTTGATTTACATTATGAATATAGGTTTCAATACCTTCATTTTCAAGCACATTCTTCAATATCTGAGCTTTTGCATAAGTCAGAATAGCTAAGGTTACTAACTTGTCTTCCATAATCAACTGTTTTTACTTTATAAACAAATAAGAAATCCCAATTGTTTGTTTATCAATTGGGATTCATTTATAACTTTCTTTTCTTAAGCTCGAACAGGCTCAGCACTGGCATTCATTTCATCTAGAATTTTTAGAGCTCTATCAAGGACGGTAGTATCATCCAACATAACCAAACCACCATCCGGACCAGGCTCTAAATGTATCCCAACACTCTTACCCTCCTTAAAATTATGACCGCCAAAAAAATTTCTAACTGTATCGACGTTCAATCCGAGCTCATCGGCTATTCTATGCATACTACCAGTAGGTAATGAATCTTTAATGGTTAATAACTCTGTGAGTTTCACTTATCACGCTATAAACTTAAGGAAAAAAAAAGATAAAACAAACTATTTCGGTGTCTTTTTTACAAAAATAAAGAAGCCTGTCAAAAGGAGATTTGTATTTTCCCTTTCAACAGGCTTCTTTCTATTATTAACTATCTTATTATGAAAGAATTATATCTATCAGATAACTTCAACAGATGACGCAGGTACCCATCCTACTTTACCATCCTCTAAGCGGATTTCTTTCCATTCACGCATGGAGTTATCTTTAATTTCAACCTTCCGTCCCTCATGCAATATGAACAAACTGGTGCCACTTTCACTCGGAGTACTACGTACTGTTACACTTGGAGTTAGTACGATAGCATTGTTACGATTCAATAGCTCATTTTTTTGTTGAAAAGCAAAGACATTCGCTAATAAAACTAACACCAGAAATACTATCCCTGCAATAAATCCTATTTTCTTCCACACGATTTGCTTGGAAAAGAAGAAGAAATAAAGAGATGCAAGCAACAAAAAGAAACAAACGACGCCTACCTTTGCCCAAGCATCCACACTCAAACAATTAATCAATGATTTCGTCCAAGATACAAAGAAAACCTCGGGTACAGGGATCACTTTATCAATCGTTTTTGCACGAGCAATCTCTAAATTAGCCCGAATATCAGCATTGCCTGGCTGTATTAAAAGTGCACGCTCATAATTTAAAATGGCTTTTGCTATATCACCAGCCTTATAATAGCTATTTCCTAAGTTATAGTATACCTCAGCCGCTTCTCCTTCTTTCAGCAGAGCTTCATATATCTGAATAGCAGAGGCATAATCATTCTTCACGTATGCGCTATCTCCTTCTGCTTTTGTCACACTATTCTCTTGCGCAGCAGCTGAGAATTCAGTGTGTGAACCTATTGTTACCGAATCATTCGCTTGTTGTAATGTATCCGATGCAGTCTGTCCAGAAGAGGTCAATGCCATTAACAGGCCAACAAAAGTAAAAAACAGTATCTTTTTCATCATATAACCTCCTAATTAATGTTTAATCGAATTCTCCATTTTACTTATTACTGCTAATGAAGCCGAATAGACTTTATCCATAGCCTGATTATCATCGCCAGGAGCAAAACGGGCAAACTCACAATCATTCAATGCAGCCAGGAATTCTTTAATCAAAGCATCCTCCACTCCATATTTACGAAGTTCCTCTTCAATATTATCTTTTGAAAGTCGAGAAACCGGAATATTCAATTTATCGCTTATATATCCCCAAAGAGCCTTCAAGACTTCGTCATAGAAAACATCTTTTTTATTCTCAGCCAACAACTTACCAGCTAACTTCATACGTTTAACAGCAACCTTATTTGCCTTTTTCGTACGCATTTTCGCAACATTAGCATTAGCAGCTATCTGCTTACGGTAAATGATAAAGAAAATGATAAACGCAATGCCAGGTACTAAATAAAGCAACCAATATAACATAGAGTCAAAGAAAAAGTCTCCCTTTTGAGAAAGCGTCACATCATTTTGCTTGATGAAGCGAATATCCTCATTCAAGACTTTCAAATCCTCTTTATTCGTAAAGTTAGCAATAGTTTGCGCTGCATTTCCTTCACCTTTCTCTACATGCAATTCATACTCTTCGGTAGTCAATATCTTATAAGTACGGGATTTGATATCAAAATAGCTGAATTTCACCGCTGGTATTTTAAATGTTCCAGCATTGCGTGGAATAGCCAGATATTCAATAACCTTACTACCCGAAAGCCCTGCACTTGTCAGCCTGAATTTATTATCAACTTTAGGGTCATATACCTCGAAGTCATCCGGAAATTTCACCTCAGGATCACCTATTAACTTCAAATTGCCTGTACCGGAAATGACAAGTTTAATAGTTACAGCATCGTTTGTCTTTACATTAGTACTATTAATGGAAGAAGAAATGCTAAACTCTCCCACTCCACCGGAAAAATCAGTAGGTTTATCGCCTGGTAAGGGTTTTACATCTACAGTTAGTTTCGGTGTCATCAATGTCTTTTTGACTTCAATGTAGTTACTGCCACCATTAAAGAAAGCTTCAAATGGATCAGATACTTGAGTAGCTTTAGCAATAGAAGCATCAAAACGTGCCGGATCAATAGTCAAATTACCAGACTGCTGTGGAAACAACACAAATTGCCGATAAACGGTAGTTTGATAATTCCGCCCTTTATAATGTTCCAAGCTCCATTTTCTATCACCCGGAAGTTCGACTTCTTGTGAATGAAACCCTTTAAAATCAGGAAGTTTTACATTGTCAAAACCGCGAAGGTCAACCAGAGTGTAAATTTTATAAGTCAGCAAGAATGCTTCTTGTTCATACACATTGGCCTTACTAATAGTAGGCAAAATAAAGAGATCCTGATTGGAAACAGAAGTTCCTGAAGAAGCACGGCTGGTATTGCCCTGTTGACTACTATTACCTCCGCCTGAAGAAGCAGCTCCGGCCTGATCTGCTGGCAGAACCTTGATTTGCACAGAATTAGAAACCATCTGATTACCATCGGCTGTAATTGTAGCTCCCGGAATTGTGAAACTACCCTCAGCAGTAGCCATCAGTATATAAGTGAAAGTAATACTACTGGTTGAGGTCGATACCCCATTAATTATTTGCATACTACTTTGCTGAGAGCGACTGGGTCCCATCAGTACGTCAAATCCCTTAATAGAAGGAGCACGGAAATCTCTCACCTTCTGTGTAGTCACTGTATATGCCAGTCTGAACTGGTCACCCACCGCTACAGCATCAGGAGCTGACGCGGTAAATGACACCTTGTCATTAGCCAAAGCTTGCAGACTGACTACTACCAGTGCTATCCATAAGAAAATTAATTTTCTCATATATTATCGTATCTTTTATTATTTACCAATCCTTTTCCAAACGACCACCCTGGATAACTTGCTGTTTCTTCACCTTATCCTGTACATCTTTCTCATCCTGCATCACCGACTTCAAAAGCTGTTCAGCATTTTCCTTTGACATCTGATTTTCTTGTGGCTGAGGAGGTTGCTGCTGTTGATCCTGGTTCTGCTGATCTTGTTGATTTTGGTCTTGTTTGTCTTTATCTTGTTCTTTTTCCTGCTCCTTTTTGTCCTGATTCTGATCTTGGTTCTGGTCTTGATTCTGCTGATTCTGTTCCTGATCTTTCAGCATTTTCTGAGCCAAAGCCAAGTTATAACGCGTCTCGTTATCTTTCGGATTATTACGTAGTGACTCTTTGTATGCTTCCACAGCTTTGGCATAATCCTTACCGGAGTGGAATATTACTCCCATATTATGATAGATTTGAGCAAGATTACCCTTATCTTTCTCCATTTTAGTGGCAGCAACAAACTGCTCCATAGCCTCCTGCAACTTATTCTGTTGCATAAGCGTATTACCCAGATTATACATGGATATCGCTGACTTCGGATTCACATCAATAGCTTTCCGATAATTCACTTCAGCATTTACATACGTACTATCTTTATAAGCACGATTTCCCTTACGAATATAGTCGCGTTCCGCTTTCTGTGCAGAAACTGAAATAGCCGTCAGTAGCAGCAAGATAATTCCGATAGTTCTATTTCTCATCATCATACCTTTCTTCCTTTTTAAACAGATGGATATTACGGAATAACGGGTTTTTACGTTCCAAAATCAGCATTTCAGCCAACAACAGTAACAATATAATCCATGCAACAGCCTGGAATTGTTCGTTGAACTCTGTATAAACCTGTGTTTCCACATCCGCTTTCGCCATTTTATTAATCTCCTGAGCAATCACCTTTTGTGCAGCATTTGAATTGTCTACACGCACATAAATCCCATCTCCTGCCTGAGCTATTTCCTGACACATCTGCTCATTCAAGCGGGTTACAACCACGTTTCCATCACGGTCACGGCGGAAGTCATTGGTTCCTTCTACGGGGATAGGTGCACCATCAGGCATACCCACACCCAGAACACTGACTTGAATACCTTTTTCTGCAGCAGCCTTGGCAGCTTCCACAGCTCCGCCTTCATGGTTTTCACCGTCAGTAATAACGATGACGGCACGCCCTACTCCTTCCTGGGGGGTAAAACTGCGGGTAGCCAGATTAATAGCTGCACCGATAGCCGTACCCTGCTTGGATATCAACGATGGATTAATAGATTCCAAAAACATCTTGGCAGAAATATAATCGCTTGTAATAGGCAACTGTGTAAAGGCATCACCGGCAAACACAATCATACCTACCTTATCATTCTCCATTTTGTCAACCAACTGTGCTACCAGTCTCTTGGCTTTCTCCAGACGACTGGGTTGTACATCTTGTGCCAACATAGAGTTAGAAATATCCAACGCAATCATTACCTCTACTCCCTGACGTTTCACAGTCTCCAACTTAGAGCCAAACTGCGGACGTGCCAGCAATACAGCAAACAGTCCGATTGCAGCAAACACCAGCCAAAATTTCACATCCGGACGATATTTAGATACATCCGGCATCAACTGTGCCATTAGCACCGGATCGCCAAACTTGCGGATCGCTTTCCGTCTCCGATAATTGGAGTACAGGTAGAAAGCCGCCAGGAAAGGCAACAGGAGCAACAGGTATAAATATGTAGGTTCTTCAAATCGAAACATCTTTCTATGTACAATTTAGTAATTTACAATTAATGCATTGTTTTAAGGTATCTTCTTCAAGATAGAATTACGAAGCAATACTTCAAGTAACACGCACAAGAATGCCGCCAAAGCAAACCAACGGTATTCTTCCTGGCGCTTGCTGTATTCCTTCACATTCAACTTGGTTTTCTCCAACTTATCGATCTCCTCATATACCTCTTTCAGCTTAGAATTACTGGTAGCACGGAAATAATTACCTTCTGTGGTAGCCGCAATCTGCGTCAGTGTCTTTTCATCAATCTCCACCGGCATATTGACATACTGCACAGTGTTACCCACCGGATAAGGATACGGAGCCATTCCGTTCGTACCTACACCAATTGTATAAACCCGGATACCAAAACTCTTAGCTATTTCTGCCGCAGTCAGCGGAGATATATCTCCTTTATTATTTGTACCATCCGTCAACAGAATGATTACTTTAGACTTCGCTTTACTGTCTTTCAAGCGGGTAACGGCATTAGCAATACCCATACCGACTGCTGTTCCATCTTCAATAATACCACACTTAATGCCTTGAAACAGATTCAGAAGCACTGCATGATCCACCGTCAACGGACATTGCGTAAAACTTTCACCGGCAAATAAAGTTATACCGATATTATCATTGGGCCGACCATTGATAAACTCCGCAGCCACATCTTTAGCAGCTTCCAGACGATTCGGTTTCAAATCCTCTGCCAGCATACTGGTAGATACGTCGATGGCCATCATAATATCTATACCTTCAATTTCACTGTTTTGCCAGCTATTAGTAGTTTGAGGACGCGCCAACACTACGATAATCAATGCCAAAGCAATAATCCGTAACATAAAAGGCACATGCAACAAATAGTTCTTATAACTCTTCGGCGTATGAGCATATACACGAGCATCCGAAATCTGAAGTGTAGCTTCATTATTCCTCCGCTTCATGATATACCATACTATATAAGGTATAAGCAACAGCAGCAAAAACAAATATTCAATATTGGCAAAAACCATTGTATTTACCTGTCTCTTATACACATCTCCGAGCCCACGA
>ENA-OZXH01000986-OZXH01000986.1-human-gut-metagenome-genome-assembly--contig:-NODE-986-length-7547-cov-5.767886_pt1 | contig 7547 bp, 6 predicted proteins | sample MGYA00243542_ERZ654097 | MGnify/ENA primary metagenome ERZ654097 (study PRJEB26926, sample SAMN06165280) | human gut metagenome | biome: ENVO:00009003; feature: ENVO:2100002; material: ENVO:00002003...
GATATATAGTAGTAATCTCAATCATAAATAAAAAAATGGATTTTAAACTACATAACGGAAGCGGAAGTCTCTGCTGCAAAAGTTGCGGCAGGCAAGACAAGCAACTGAACACCTACGACTGGCTGGCCGATATTCCCGGAAACGGAGAAGAAAGCGATCTGGTAGAAGTTCAGTTCAAGAATACCCGCAAAGGATATTTCCGCAATAGCAACCATATACCTCTTGAAAAGGGCGACATCGTGGCCGTAGAAGCAACACCGGGACATGACATCGGTGTGGTGACCCTAACCGGACGCCTTGTTCCGCTACAAATGCGAAAAGCTAACATCAAATCTGAGGCTGATATCAAACGCATCTACCGTAAAGCCAAACAGGTAGATATGGACAAATACAATGAAGCCAAAGGACGCGAACATAACACCATGATACGCGCCCGACAGATTGCCCTCAACCTGAATCTCAACATGAAAATCGGCGATGTGGAATATCAGGGAGACGGTAACAAAGCTATTTTCTATTATATTGCCGATGAGCGTGTAGACTTCCGCCAGCTGATCAAGGTATTGGCAGATGCTTTCCATGTCCGCATTGAAATGAAGCAAATTGGCGCACGTCAGGAAGCCGGACGAATTGGTGGTATCGGCCCTTGTGGACGCGAGCTCTGCTGTTCCACCTGGATGACCTCTTTCGTGTCAGTATCCACAAGTGCCGCCCGTTATCAGGATATTTCTCTCAATCCGCAAAAACTGGCAGGACAATGTGCCAAACTGAAATGCTGTCTCAACTATGAAGTGGACTGCTATGTAGAAGCTCAGAAACGTCTTCCTTCCAGGGAGATCGAGTTGGAAACCAAAGACGGTACTTTCTATTTCTTCAAGGCAGATATTCTAAGCAATCAGATAACCTACTCTACCGACAAGAACATTCCTGCCAATCTGGTAACAATCAGTGGTAAGCGTGCATTTGAAATCATCGGTATGAACAAACGGGGTACTAAGCCAGAAAGTCTTGTAGAAGAAGCACGCCAAGTGGAACCCAAGAAGCCGATAGATTTGTTGGAACAGGAAAGCTTAACCCGCTTTGACCGTAGTCGTAAAGGTAAAAATGGCGGAGAAAATAACGGTGGCGGGAATGGAAACAGCGGTAATAACAACCGCAAGAAAAAGAAAAAAGGAAATCCGAATCAACCTGGAGATCAACAATCCAGGCCACGCCCACAAGGTGAACCACGCCCACAAGGTACTCCCAGACCACAAGGTACTCCCAGACCACAAGGCGAGCAACCAAGGCAACAGGGAAACCAACCCAGACAACAAGGCGATCAGGTCAGACGCAACAAGCAAAAAAATCGTGAACGAGGAGATGGACAACGTGTTGATAGAGGTCCCAGACCCAACAATCCACCCAGACCACAAGGAGAGAAACCAGCCGGAAATGAAAAACCAGCCCAAGAATAAAACATCTCTCCTGAAGAGTTTAATACTGCTGTTCATCGCAAGCTTCTACACAGCCTGCGATGAACAGACTGTATATCATTCTTTTCAATCCCTGCCAACGGAAGGCTGGCAGCGGAATGACACACTATTCTTCAATGTTTCGGTTGCAGACTCCGCTACACTCTACAATGTATCCGTAGAAGTGAGAAACCGGAACAATTATCCATATCAGAATTTGCCCTTACTCATCTACTACGACAGCCCGGAGATCCCAAATATCAAGCGGGATACATTGGAGCTGCGACTTGCTGACAATGCAGGTATTTGGTTAGGAGATGGCTGGGGTGGGTTATATCAATCAACTCTCCCAGCAGGCTTCATCCGTATTGGAAAAGCCGGGGAATACCGCTTCAAAATTATACACCTTCTACCGGACGAAGTTCTTCCCGGTATCAATGATGTAGGAATCAAATTAAAACGCTGACAGTCTCTTTTTACGTCCTGCATCAATCCGCAGGAAGATGAACAGCAAGATGGTGAATCCCCAAAGCGAAGAACCGCCATAACTAAAGAATGGCAACGGAATACCAATCACAGGTGTCAATCCCAGCACCATGCCTACATTAATAAATAAGTGGAACAGGAATATACTAACGACCGAGTACCCATAGACTCGACCAAAAGTAGACGGTTGCCGCTCCGCCACAGCAATCAGACGGAGTATTAATATAAGGAATAAGAGTAGCACGGCAGTAGAACCTATAAATCCTTCTTCTTCACCTACCGTACAGAAAATAAAGTCCGTATCTTGTTCGGGTACATATTTCAGCTTAGTCTGAGTACCGTTTAGGAATCCCTTTCCTGTCAGGCCACCGGAACCGATAGCTATCTTCGACTGGTTGACATTGTATCCGGCACCAGCCAGATCTTCTTCCATACCTAATACCACCTTGATACGTATCTGCTGGTGAGGCTCCAATACTTTATTAAAGAAGTAATCACTGGAATATAAGAAACCGATAGAACCGATAGCAAACATACCTATCAGGAAATAACTAAGATGACGCTCACTTAACGAAAGGAAAATAAGGTACCCAACTACCAGCATACACAGTCCCCATTGCACCCAAACCAAATTAAACGGAGTCACATATTCCGATATAAAATAAGCGATTAACAACACTCCAATGGTAACTAACAATATATTGCGTACCGGTTCCCATTTCTTCTTATAAACCCACACCATTCCTGCCGCAGACAGCAAGACCATCGAAAGTACTGCAAACTCCCCTATCGGTGTCGGCGTATCGGCAATAAACACCTGATCAAAACGAATACCTACCACAAAGTAAACTACCGCGCACACTCCGGAAAACAGTACCACACCCGGCATCCCCTCCCGATACAGAACCAAAAAGAAAGCAGTATATACCAACGCTGAGCCAGTCTCCCGCTGCAAGATAATAAGTATCATCGGGAACAAAATAAGGAAAACCATCATCAAGATATTCTTCCAGTTCTTCATGGTGAACGAATAGGAATTCATATACTTGGCAAGAGCCAGCGCCGTAGCAAACTTGGCGAACTCCGCCGGCTGCAAACTTACCGGCCCCATGACCAGCCACGACCTCGATCCCTTCGTATCAGGGGCTATAAAGATAGTGACCACAAGTAATATGGCAAGTGCTATATAAATCAGATAGGCAAACATATCATAAACGCTGTCTTCAAGCATCAACAACACAAACCCCAATCCGAAAGAGCAAATGATCCAAACCAGTTGCTTACCTGCACGAGTGGAGAAATCCCAGAAGTCGCGGTCACCATAATCATAGCTTGCCCCGCAAACGCTGAACCAACCGAATGCAATCAGAATCAAGTAAACACAGATCGTTACCCAATCCAGTGATTTCCATATACTATCTCTCCTCGTCACCATACATTATCACACGATTACTCATTTCTTCCGCTCTTTCTTCGCTGGCAGGCGAAAGTTTTCCATTCAAATACTGTTCCATCATTAAAGCACCATAAGGTACTCCATAGGTTGCACCCCAACCACCATTCTCCACATAAACAGCAATAGCGATCTTCGGCTTGTCCATCGGGGCAAAACCTATAAATGCAGAGTGGTCATGTCCGCGATTTTGTGCCGTACCCGTCTTTCCACAGACTTCTACACCCGGCAGGATAGTTCCGGCTATACGGCAAGTAGCACTTCCGGTAACTCCCGTAACGGCAGCCCGCATACCTTCTACAATTTCTTCATAATAAGAACGGTCAATAGAAGTGTAACGACGCTCCCGATAGGTACTATCCAATTCTGCATCCTGAATATCCTTCACAATATGCGGAGTCACAAAATAACCACGATTGGCAATGGTAGCCGCTAAGTTTGCCATTTGCAAAGGTGTACTTAAAACTTCACCCTGACCGATAGAAATACTGATTACCGTCAATCCATTCCATGATCCACGATAGGCCTTATCATAAACACCTGCATTAGGAATAAATCCACGTTTCTCACCCGGCAAATCCGTTCCCAGCTTATAACCAAATCCTTGAGAAACCATGTGATCTTTCCATACAGTAAGCGCATTCTGTGGTGAACCGTATTTCTTATCACCAAACATGCGATAAAGCCCCCAACAAAAATAAGCATTACACGAAGTGGCAATAGCAGGTATCAGCGGAAGAGGTGATCCATGCCCGTGACATCCCACACGCAGACCTCCATAAATGAATCCGTGAGAACAAGGAAACGATGTGGATGGCTGTATAATACCTTCCTGTAAGAATGTCAGCGCCTGCGCTGTTTTGAAAGTAGACCCCGGAGGATAGACACCCATAATAGCACGATTCAGCAAAGGTTTCTGCTTATCTCTCTGCAGCATATTATGATTTTTACCACGTTGGCGGCCAATCATCAAGTGCGGATCAAAGTTCGGAGCAGACACCAGACAAAGGATCTCCCCCGTTTCCGGCTCAATAGCCACAATTGCACCGATTTTATTTTTCATCAGACGCTCACCTAACATCTGCAAATCAATATCCAACCCTAATTTCAGGTTCTTACCCGGTATGGATGGGCGGTCTAGTTTCCTATCCATATAGTGGCCCTGAATACGTCCGTGCGCATCACGAAGCAAAACCTCTACTCCTTTTTCGCCACGCAGGTATTTCTCGTATGACTTTTCTATACCTTGCTTACCCACATAATCACCGCGAATGTAATAGTCGTCAGCCTCAATATCTCTCATTGAAACCTCACCAATATCTCCCAAAGCATGTCCGGCAGAATTATAAGTGTATTGCCGGATAGTACGTCTCTGAATATAAAAACCCGGGAATTTAAAGAGTTTTTCCTGGAATACACCGCACTCTTCCGCCGAGAGCTGCGTCATAAACACCTGATGCGTATATCTGGAATAACCGGGATTCATCCAGCGGTTCTTCACATCTTTCATTCGCTTCAGCAGCTGTTCTTTCGTAATATTCAGTGTGCGGCAAAAATCGAGAGTATCCAGTTCCGTCACCTCTCGCGGCACGAATGTGATATCATACGCAGGTTGATTGAACACCAGTAATTTTCCATTGCGGTCATAAATAGCACCGCGCGAAGGATACTGGATTTTATTAAGGAAAGCGTTACTATCTGCATTCTTCTTGTAAGTATCAGTCATGATCTGCAACACAAAAAGACGCATGATATAAATGATAACAATCACAATTGCTACCCCACCTATCACAAATTTCCGCTTTTCGAGTGTATAATCTTTTGCCATCTTACTTCTTCTTCACTCCTTCTATAGCCATGATACAGGTTATAGTCAGCAACGCACTTGCCACAATTCTCAGCAGCAACGTTCCGATATGGGCGAACGAAAAGAATTCTATGGTAAGTAATATTGCATGATGAATAAAAACGCTAACAACCAAATACTTCAGGAAAGGTACAATTCCCATCGATTTTATCGAAGGAACTATATTCTCAAACGCATCCCGCGGCACAAACAGGCGTAGGAATGTAGGACGCAGAAAAGCCAGTGCCACCGTAGCTGCAGCATTCATACCCGGCGTATCCGAAAAGATATCCACCGTCAGTCCCAGAAAAAACGCCCACAGCATCAAAGTATTCCGTGGTGTTTCCGACTCAAATTTCAGTATGAGATAAATATATAGAAAAGGAGTGGCATATCCGGCAATATGCACATTATTCAGTATCAGTACCTGCAATAGTACCAAACCGATAAACCAACCTATTTTATGCAGATAATTGATGACCACCTCTTATTTAATTAACAATTGATAATTGACAACTGACAATTAAGGTTACCCCATTAATTGCTTATCACTAAATACTCTAACACTTATCACTCCCATCATTTCCCTTCTTCCTTCTCCAATGTCTGCTGCTCTTCTTGTCCGGTACGGGCAATCACCCGAACGTTGCTCACCTTTCCGAAATCCGTGGCCAGTTTTATCTTCAACAGATAAGAGAGACCGTCGTGAGAATCAGACATATCATCCACCGTTCCCACCATGATGCCTGCAGGAAATACTGTAGAATATCCACTTGTCACCACCGTATCACCCAGGTTAAACTCTGCATGGCGAGGTAAATCTTTCAAATAAGCATAACGAGAATCTCCATATTCCCACTTCAAATAACCGAAATATTCACTGCCCACAATCTTGCAACTGATGCTCGATTTACTGTTCAGCAATGGAATAACGGTAGAGTAATGCGGAGAAGTCTTATAGACAATGCCCACTACTCCGTTGGCATCTACCACTCCCATTTCCGGACGGATACCCGCAGAGGTTCCTTCATCAAGGGTGATATAGTTATCCACCCGGTTCAGACTATTCTTGATGACATTCGCTTTGAAAATATGGTATTCGTCCGGTTCGAGCCGTTCCAGGCTATACAACCGAACAGAGTCCATTCCTTTATTTTTCAGCGTTTTCTCCAGGAAAGCCACCCGCTGCTCCAACCACATATTACGGTCGAGCAAGTCTTCATTGACAGATTTCAGATGGAAATAAGAAGTAATAGTTCCCGAAACGTCGTAAACTTTCCCCGCCACACTGTTGGCAGATGTGAAGAACACACTCTGCTGATAGTAGTTGAAACGAAACAATAAAACAAAACTGGCTGCCTCTAACAGTAGAAAGAGGAACCAGTAGTTGTATTTAATAAGAAAGTTCAGTAAATTTCGCATATGGCTTTATCATCTCATCAGGAATGAGAAACGATCCACATTCTTCAGCGCCACACCCGTACCTTTGGCAACAGCATGCAGGGGATCCTCAGCAATATGGAACGGAATGTTAATCTTATCAGTCAAACGCTTATCGAGTCCGCGGAGCAATGCACCACCACCTGCCAGATAAATACCATTGTGCACGATATCGGCATACAGTTCGGGAGGTGTATTTTCCAACGCGTTCAAGATAGCGGTTTCAATCTTCGAGATTGATTTCTCCAGACAGTGCGCTACTTCCTGATAGCATACAGGCACTTCCATAGGCAGAGCCGTGATACGGTTCGGTCCGTGAACGATATAATCTTCGGGGGCATCTTCACCAAGTTCAGTCAGGGCGGCACCCGCATTGATCTTAATACGTTCGGCCATACGCTCACTGACCTTCACATTGTGCTGACGGCTCATATACTCCTGAATGTCCGCAGTAAAGTCATCACCCGCTATGCGGATGGAATTGTTGGCTACGATACCACCCAAGGAGATAACGGCAATTTCCGTAGAACCACCACCTATATCTACAATCATGTTTCCTTCCGGAGCTTCCACATCGATACCGATACCGATAGCGGCAGCCATAGGTTCGAAAATCAGGTAGACGTCACGTCCGCCGGCATGCTCGGCAGAGTCGCGCACGGCACGCAGCTCCACTTCAGTACTACCCGAGGGGACACCGATAACCATACGGAGCGAAGGAGAGAACAGACGGTTGCGATTATTCACCATCTTTATCAAACCGCGTATCATCTGCTCGCAAGCATAGAAATCGGCAATTACACCGTCGCGAAGCGGACGGATGGTACGTATGTTTTCGTGGGTCTTTTCGTGCATCATCTTTGCCTTA
>ENA-OZXH01000998-OZXH01000998.1-human-gut-metagenome-genome-assembly--contig:-NODE-998-length-7465-cov-5.310256_pt1 | contig 7465 bp, 4 predicted proteins | sample MGYA00243542_ERZ654097 | MGnify/ENA primary metagenome ERZ654097 (study PRJEB26926, sample SAMN06165280) | human gut metagenome | biome: ENVO:00009003; feature: ENVO:2100002; material: ENVO:00002003...
GAACGATTTTTTAGGCGCGGATTACGCGGATTACACGGATTACAGTGTAGATACGAATACTCTAAATGTAACTTTCTTGAGACAAAAGAATCCGTGTAATCCGCGTAATCCGCGCCTAAAATTTTCTTATATACTAATATTCTTTCTTCTATGCTTTTTTCCGCTTCATGCCCAGGACCCTATTCCATCCTGCCCTTTAATTAGTAAAGTCACAGCAAATTGTGACACACTCCGTTCTTATTCCCAGCGTACGGATACTGTTGCTGTTCCTCAAATAGCTTTTCCTTCCGGCTTTCAGCAACTTGGTGAAAATGAGTTGACGGATAGCCTTGGCATCCTCAATCCTTTTTGGGAAAAGTTGCGTCTGTTACATGCCGGCTTTTCTACAGATACCATCCGTATCGTACATATCGGTGACAGCCATATCCGTGGACGTATCTTGCCCCGTACCACCGGAACGCTGCTGACAGAAACTTTTGGTGCTATCTCTTATACCGATATGGGTATCAATGGCGCTTTTTGTACCACCTTTACCCGTCCCGACCGTATTTCTGATATTGCCGCCCTGCATCCTGACCTGGTTATACTGTCTTTCGGAACGAACGAAAGCCATAACCGACGTTATAACACCCTGTTACACTACCGACAAATGGATGAACTGGTGCGTATGCTTCGCGACAGTCTGCCCAATGTACCCTTACTGATGACAACTCCTCCCGGTTCCTACGACAGCTTCCGGAAAAGTCGTCGCCGCCGCACCTATTCCATTAATCCCCGTACTGCTATTGCCGTAGAAACCATGCGTCGCTTTGCTGATGACAACGGTCTTGCAGTGTGGGATATGTACGAAGCGGTGGGAGGGAGACAGCGTGCTTGTTTGAACTGGCAGGAAGCAAAATTGATGCGTCCGGACCATGTACATTATCTTCCCGAAGGATATGTGCTGCAAGGTGAATTGTTTTATCAAGCTCTTTTAAAAGCCTATAATGATTATGTGGGATATTGACTTTAATCGTCTGCGAGACGTATTCGTTTATGACCCGCAAGCGCCGATGATATTCAGTAGCGGTATTTTCTTGTGGTTGTTTGCAGCATTTATACTGGTTTATCTGCTGTTGCAACACCGTCTGACTGCACGCTTGTTGTTTGTTACCGCATTCTCCTATTATTTTTATTATAAAAGTAGCGGAACTTACTTTTTCCTGCTGGCACTTGTCACGGTAAGCGATTTCTTTATTGCTCGTTTTATGGCAGGTACTTCCGTAGGCTGGAAACGTAAGGCAAGTGTTGTGCTTAGCCTTGCTATTAATCTTGGTTTGCTTGCATACTTCAAATATACTAATTTTCTGGGAGATGTCTTCGCTTCGCTGCTAGGCGGCACGTTCCATCATTACGATATATTCCTCCCTGTGGGTATTTCTTTCTTTACTTTCCAGTCACTTAGCTATACCATCGATGTTTATCGCAAAGATATAACCCCTCTTACTAATTTGCTGGATTATGCTTTTTACGTATCCTTCTTCCCACAATTGGTGGCAGGTCCTATTGTACGTGCCCGTGACTTTATCCCACAGATACGCCGTCCTTTGTTCGTATCCCATGAGATGTTCGGAAGGGGGATATTCCTGATTGCAAGCGGTCTGTTCAAGAAAGCGATTATTTCGGATTATATCAGTGTGAACTTTGTAGAACGTATTTTTGATAATCCTACGCTCTATTCCGGAGTAGAGAATCTGATGGGTGTTTATGGATATGCCTTGCAAATCTATTGCGACTTTTCCGGATACAGTGATATGGCTATCGGAATAGCCTTGTTGTTAGGTTTTCATTTTAATAAGAACTTTGACTCTCCTTATAAGTCCGCTTCTATTACGGAGTTTTGGCGGCGATGGCACATTTCGCTTTCCAGTTGGCTGAAAGATTATCTCTATATATCTTTGGGTGGAAACCGGAAAGGAAAGATTCGCCAGTATGCCAATCTTGTCATTACCATGTTTTTGGGTGGTTTGTGGCATGGCGCTTCCTGGAATTTTGTCGTTTGGGGATTGTTCCATGGCATTGCTTTGGCGGCACATAAATTCTGGATGACGTTGACTGGAAGAAAGAAGGGAGAAGAAAGCCACGGCATCCGCCGTTTCTTCGGTATACTGATCACATTCCACTTTGTTTGTTTCTGCTGGATATTCTTCCGCAATGCGGACTTTTCCACTTCTTTGGATATGATCAAACAGATCTGTACCACTTTCCGTCCGCAACTTTTCCCGCAACTGATTGCAGGCTATTGGGAAGTGTTTGCACTGATGGCATTGGGTTTCTTTCTGCATTTCTGCCCTGATCGTTGGGAGAACGCTTGCTGTAAAACAGTAACCCGCCTTCCCCTTATGGGAAAGGCGGTTCTGATGCTTGCTTTAATTTACTTGGTAATCCAGATGAAGAGTACGGAGATTCAGCCTTTCATTTATTTCCAGTTCTAAAGTTCCTCCTCTCCCTTCATTGGGGAGAGGTTTCTAATCCACCTCTATTTCGTCAATGAACATATAAGCAGCTTTTCCTTCGCCTGCATGTCCTTTCGGCAGGGCAGGGCTGCGCTTGATGACAACTTTCACATACCGTGCTTTCACCGGATCGAAAGTTATCTCATAGTTTTCCACACTTTTCTTATCAATGTTTGTTTCTGCCGGAATATCCTTAACGGCTACTTCGCGAAACTCTTTGTTATCGTCAGATACAGAGACTACCAACCCTGTACTTCCCATAATCCAGGCACTCATATCGACAATGGCGTTCGTAGCTACCCGCTTGATTTCTGTTTCCTGTCCCAGGTCGATGATGGCTTCCACATCACCACCTACAAAGCCTAACCAGGCTCCGGTGGCATAGCTATCATTTCCCTTCATACCATCTACTAAGGTGATAGCACCTCTGAATTTATATTTTTCCGAAGGCTGGAAGGTCAGTTCGATAGGGCAATATGTAGCCTTATTGAAAGAAATCTTTTTATTCACCACTTTACTCTTTCCTTCCGGGCGGATAACCACTGCCTGGAAATCTGCTGTTTCAGTAATGGCAACAGGCTCTGTGTATTTCAATGAAGCTGTAGTCGGTTCGGTCCCATCTAATGTATAATAAATAGGAGCGTCATCAATAGTACTCAATGTGACTACTACCGCTTTCTTGGTAACATCCGGCGTGAAGTCGACCTTCAAATCGAATACATGCTTGGCATAGTTGAAGCCATCTCTTTGATAGAACTTCATCAGGCGAGCCAGGCGTTTAGTGAAATCTTTGAAATCTTTCTTTTCGGGTTGCGTCCATTGTACTTCGGCAAGGGCAGCCATACGGGGTAATACCATGTATTCCACATGTTCGGTGGTAGTTATGTACTCTGTCCATAAGTTGGCTTGGGCACCAATAATATGTTTTTTCTGTTCTTCATTCAGATCGAAAGTAGGATCCAGACTATACACCTTTTCTATGGGTACATATCCACCGATACCCAGCGGTTCATCCTTGGTGTCTGCCGTCTGATAATAATCGAAATAACAATAGGTGTTGGGCGTCATAATTACATCATGTCCCATTTGTGCCGCTTCTATGCCTCCGGATGCTCCGCGCCATGACATCACTGTCGCATTGGGGGCTACATCGCCTTCCAGAATTTCGTCCCAGCCGATAATCCGGCGTCCCTTGCTGTTCAGGAACTTCTCGATACGTGTCATGCAATAACTTTGCAGGCGATCTTCTGCGGTATGTTTTTTATCAGCTTTCAGCCCTTCCGCTTTGATACGTGCCTGGCATTTCGGACATTTTTCCCAACGGGTACGTGGAGCTTCATCGCCACCGATATGTACATATTCTGATGGGAATATTTCGATGATTTCACTCATTACGTCTTCCAGGAATTGCATGGTTTTATCATTACCGATGCAGAGTACGTCTTCAAATACGCCCCAACGAGGACATACTTCATATGGACCGCCTGTACATCCCATTTCCGGATAAGCAGCTAATGCGGCAAGCATATGTCCCGGCAAGTCTACTTCCGGAATTATCGTGATGTAACGTTCCTGCGCATACTTCACGATTTCTTTAGCTTCTTCCTGTGTATAGAAACCACCATACGGCGTATTGTCGTACTCTTGTGTGTTTCTTCCGATTACCGTACGACTGCGTTGAGAACCTATTTCCGTAAGTTTCGGATATTTCTTGATCTCAATACGCCAGCCCTGGTCTTCAGTCAGGTGCCAGTGGAAAGTATTCATATTGTGCAGTGCCAGCAAGTCTATATATTTCTTTATAAACTCTTTGGGGAAGAAGTGACGTCCTACGTCGAGGTGCATACCGCGGTAACTGAAACGCGGTTCGTCCTTAATTTCACCTGCCGGTATCAGGACGGTTGCTCCTTTGGCTTCGGCGGGAATGGATTTGCGTAAAGTCTGGATGCCATAGAACACTCCGTTTTCGGTTTGTCCGTTGATGCTGATTCCTTCGGGGGTGGTAGTCAGCACATAGCCTTCCTTGTTTGCAATGCCCGGGTCGAGCCCCAGTACAATTGCATTTTTCACTTGTTCTCCTGCCGCGATGGCCTTTGTTTTCGGTGCGTAGTTCGTGGCTTGTTGGATGTACTCCGACAGGAACTCAGCATTGCGTTGCAATAAGGCATTGTTTTCCGGATAAGCGATGAGAACATTTTCGTTCAGTTTGAACGGATTTCCCTGGGTTAAACTTACCTCTTGGGGGAGAGGTATCACTTGGTAGTTAGCTTCTTTCTCCGCGGTACACGAAGCGCATGCCAAGGCGAGAGCACTTGCAAGAAGTGCGTGGTTAAGTTTTCTCATGGTGTTAGTATTTAATTGATTGTACAAATGCAAATGTACGTGATTATCTTCGAATTTTCACATAAACGGACGCAAAAGTATACTTCCGGTACTGAAGAAAACTACAAACCGGCCTGTCTGCTTAAAGTCCGGTAAAGTTCGTTCATCTTCTCATTTCTCAATGCGTTGATCTCTTCCGCTTGTCCGGGTTTCAGATAATCTTTGTTGAGTTTGATGAAACGTTTGTCCAGTTTCCCGGCTTCACCGATGATTTTTTTAAGTTGTGTGGCAAGTCCGGAAGCCTGTGATACATCATACCTCGAAGATTCGTAGGTGAACTCCACTTCTTTGTACTGAAGATAGTTGATGCGCAGGTCCAGCATCAGGCGATAATGTTCGAATTCACCGCCCTGTTTCCGGGGAACGATCTTGTTGAAGCTGCTTTTCAACTCTTCACATTCCTGTATCACCTGTTCTATCGGCTTTCCTTTAGCATCCTTTCCGTGACGGACTAACTCTTGGGGAAGCAGGAAATAGTTGAGAAAGGTTTGCGCTTCGTCCTCCGACAGCCCATAGCGTTGCTGTGCATACTCTTTTATGAAAGTTTCGGCATGAATCGCTTTTGATGAATTGACCGCTTTACAATAAGCGTCTATCAGCAATTGAAATCCTGACATGGGATATACCTGCCGGATGGGTTGCATACTGATTATTTCCCAACCGTTATCATAGTGGAAACCATAAGTTCCGCTGGTTGACCAGGAAGTTTCTATCATTCCCTCATATCCGTGAGCACGCGCAAAGGGCAGGAAAGTAGCCAGGTTATTGAAATGCTTCATCCACTGGGTCAGATATGTATTGTCGGGTGCCGAACGCAGTGAGGCTGCTCCCCACATCTTTACACCGAGCTTCAGCAGATTATCCAGTTTACCGAAGCGGTCCGGTTCCCAACCGTAATTCCAGTCAACGTAGATGAGATCTTTGGGTAACTCTTGAACGGCTTCGGGGTGCATCAGGATAATATCCGCCCAGATGATAGGTTTCTTTCCCATTTCCTTGACCACCTCGCACATGGCTTTTATGTAGTCAACAAAAAGGCGCGACTTATTTACTTGGGAACATTGTGCGCAACTTCCCAACAGATAAGTTTCGTCAGCTCCTATATGGAAATAAGGTGACGGATGCAATTCTGCCACTTCCCGGAAGATTTCCCGGAATACCTTTTTAGCTTCTTCTATCTTGAGGGGACATACTTGCGACACTTCCTTACTGTCTTCACGCAAATGTGCGTACCGGTCGTGCCTTAATATGTATTCGCAATGTCCGAAACAGTTCTGTAACGGGATTACTTCAATACCGAGCGAAGTGCAATAGCTTACAATATCCTGCACTTCGCTGCGGCTGAATGCCAATTGATTACACAAAGTGGCATGCTTTTGGAAAGGGAATGTTGCTTCATACTCTATCAGCAGAGTATTTATCTCTTTCTTTGAAAGGTCGGACGCCAGTTCCTTGATTGCCGAAACCGTCATTACCTGTGTACGGCAATCCAGATAGAAAGCCCTGACTTTGAAGTCGGAAGGAGGGGCTGCGCTACGGGCCGGAACACACAGGCACAGGAATACGCTTACTAAAAGTAAACTTTTGTATATGGAACGAAGGGTATGATTCATGGTCTTTATTTTTTAGATGGATAAAAGTGACGCACTGTCCCGGTCACAATAAAGCGTCGCATGGGGATGAGTACGTAAAATAGAAGCCGGGCAAGTGGTGCTGACAGGGCCGTATAATGTTTCTTTCACAGCATTCGCCTTCGGCTTTCCCGGTACTATGCAAAAGATACGGGTAGCTTTCATCATAACCGGTATCGTAATGGTGACTGCCTGTTGGGGTACTTTCTCCAGACTGGAGAAACAACCGTCGTGTACCTGTTGTGTACGACATACCTCGTCCAGTAATACCACTTTTACCTGCTGGGGATCATCAAACAATGCCACATGCGGGTCATTAAAGGCGATGTGCCCGTTTTCACCGATTCCCATGAAAACAATGTCGATGGGATGCTTTTGCAAAACTTCTTCATAGTGGGTGCAGATGTTTTCGGGTGAGGCGCCTTCTATATATAAATAATGTATAGACTTGAAGGGCAGTGCGGCAAATATGTGTTCTTTGAGATAATTCCCGAAGCGTTGAGGCGCATCCGCTTGCAGACCGATGTACTCGTCCATGTGCAAGGCATGGATGCGGTTCCAGGGAAGAGCATACTTCTGCAAGGCGGCCAGAAACTCGTTTTGTGAGGGGGCCGCTGCAAACAGAATATTGATTTCCTCTTTTTCTTTTAATAATTGGTTGATACTTTCGGCTGCTGCTTGTGCGGCATCTTCGCCCATAATCTGGCGGGTAGCGCATATCCGTGCCAGTAAAGCTTCTTTCTTAATTTCTTTTATGTTCATGGTTGTTCAAATAATGTTTCTCCGTTAATGAATACCCGGTTGATGCGGATATCCGGGTCGAATATTACAATGTCGGCATCATATCCTTTGGCAATCTTTCCTTTCCTGTCCGCAATGCCCATTATTTCGGCGGGGGTGAGCGTCATCATGCGCACGGCTTCTTCCAGAGGACGTTCTCCCATCCGGTACATATTC